>ULYB01010588.1_pt1 | contig 114207 bp, 87 predicted proteins | sample 1961761 | NCBI WGS metagenome assembly ULYB01 (sample SAMEA4835852, study PRJEB28245) | human gut metagenome | biome: gut microbiome; material: fecal sample | place: Denmark | collected 2008
ATACAATTTACGGAACTACTTACAAGAAGCTTCCGAACACAAAGGGCAAGATCCTTGTAGCTGATATGTCTTCCGATATTCTGTCACAGCCAGTCAATGTATCTGATTACGGTCTGATCTACTTCGGTGTACAGAAGAACGTAGGACCAGCCGGTGTTGTTGTTGTAATCATCCGTGAGGATCTGATCCGTGATGACGTCCCAACTTACTGCCCGACCATGCTGAAGTACAAGACACAGGCAGATAACGACAGCTTGTATAACACACCTCCATGCTACGGCATTTACATCTGTGGTCTGGTGTTCAAGTGGGTAAAGGAAATGGGCGGACTTTCCGCAATGAAGATCCATAATGAGAAGAAGGCGGCTATCCTGTATGATTTCCTGGATTCTTCTAAGATGTTCCACGGAACAGTCGTAAAGGAAGACCGTTCCCTGATGAATGTTCCGTTCGTAACAGGCAACGAGGAACTCGATGCCAAGTTCGTAAAGGAAGCAACAGCCGCAGGCTTTGTAAACCTGAAGGGACACAGAACGGTCGGTGGTATGCGTGCAAGTATCTACAACGCAATGCCAATCGAGGGTGTTGAGAAGTTAGTTGCATTCATGAAGGACTTCGAGGAGAAGAACTCATAATAAGGGAGAGAAGAAAATGGCTAAGATTAATTGCTTGAATCCGATCGCAGCCTGCGGTATGGATTTGTTCAATGATACATATGAAGTAGTAGACGATTTTGCAGCAGCAGACGCGGTACTTGTCAGAAGTGCAGCTATGCATGACTTAGAGCTTTCCGATAATCTGCTTGCAATCGCACGTGCCGGTGCGGGTGTCAACAACATCCCACTTGACAAGTGTGCAGAGAAAGGAATCGTAGTATTTAATACACCGGGCGCCAATGCAAACGGTGTAAAGGAACTTGTCATTGCAGGACTTTTGCTCGCATCCAGAGACCTGATGGGTGGTTATAACTGGGTAAAGGAGAATGCATCAGACGAGAATATCGCAAAGACAGTTGAGAAGCAGAAAAAACACTATGCCGGCTGCGAGATCATGGGTAAGAAGCTCGGCGTCATCGGTCTTGGTGCAATCGGCGCCAAGGTAGCGAACATCGGTTTCCGTCTTGGCATGGAAGTATATGGTTATGATCCATATGTCTCTGTCGATGCAGCATGGAGACTTTCCAGCCATGTAAAACACATCAAGAATGTAGAAGATATTTATAAAGAGTGTGATTACATTACTGTACATGTACCGGCGCTTGATTCTACGAAAGGCATGATCAATAAGGATGCATTTGCCATGATGAAGGATGGCGTGAAGATCCTGAACTTTGCAAGAGATATTCTTGTAAATGATGATGATATGATCGAGGCACTTGCAAGCGGAAAGGTTGCTAAGTATGTAACAGATTTCCCAAATGCAAAGATTGCCGGAGTTGATAACGTAATCACATTGCCACATCTTGGCGCATCCACAGAGGAATCTGAGGATAACTGTGCAGTGATGGCAGTGAAAGAAATCGTTGATTTTATCGAGAATGGTAATATCAAAAATTCCGTAAACTATCCGGCCTGCGATGCCGGCAAGTGTTCGGAAGCAGCAAGAGTTTGTGTATGTCACAAGAATATTCCGAATATGATCACGCAGTTTACTGGTGCATTTGCTTCCAAGGGCATCAATGTATCTGACATGGTAAGCAAGTCAAAGGGTGATTATGCTTACTCGGTATTTGATATTTCTGAGAAGGCAGATGAAGATACTGTAAAGTCTATTTCCAGTATCGATGGCGTATTGAAAGTACGTGTAATTCAGTAAACAGGAGTTGGAGGATAATAGAATGAGTGATAAGTTAAAGGTAGGTATTCTTGGTGCAACCGGTATGGTTGGACAGAGATTTATTTCACTTCTTGAGAACCATCCATGGTTTGAGGTTGTGACAGTGGCAGCCAGCCCACGTAGTGCAGGCAAGACTTACGAAGAGGCAGTTGGTGACCGTTGGAAGATGGATACACCGATGCCGGAAGCGGTTAAGAAGCTGGTCGTACACAATGTAAACGAAGTAGAAGAGGTTGCTTCTACCGTTGATTTTGTATTCAGTGCTGTTGATATGTCTAAGGACGAGATCAAAGCTATCGAGGATGCATACGCAAAGACAGAGACACCGGTTGTCTCTAACAACAGCGCGCACCGCTGGACACCGGACGTACCGATGGTAGTTCCGGAGATTAACCCGGAGCATATGAAGGTTATCGAGTTCCAGAAGAAGCGTCTTGGTACGACAAGAGGATTTGTAGCTGTAAAGCCGAACTGCTCGATCCAGTCTTATGCACCAGTGCTTACTGCATGGAAGGAATTCGAGCCATACGAGGTTGTTGCAACAACCTATCAGGCAATCTCAGGAGCAGGAAAGACATTCAAGGACTGGCCGGAAATGGTTGGAAATATCATCCCGTTTATCGGCGGCGAGGAAGAAAAATCCGAGAAGGAGCCACTTCGTATCTGGGGACATATTGATGAGGAGAAGGGTGAAATCGTTCCTGCGACAAGCCCGATCATTACATGCCAGTGTATCCGTGTACCGGTATTGAACGGACATACAGCAGCTGTATTTGTAAAGTTCAAGAAAAATCCGACAAAGGAACAGCTGATCGAGAAGCTGGAGTCTTACAAGGGCGTTCCACAGGAGCTTGGACTTCCAAGTGCTCCAAAGCAGTTTATCCGTTATATGGAAGAGGATAACCGTCCACAGGTTACTCTGGATGTGGATTATGAGAATGGCATGGGCATCTCCGTTGGACGTATCCGTGAGGATTCTGTCTATGACTGGAAGTTTGTCGGACTTTCCCACAACACAGTTCGTGGGGCTGCCGGTGGCGCTGTATTATGCGCAGAACTCCTTAAGGCACAGGGGTACATCACAAAAAAGTAATTTATGTATATTGCATAGATAACAAACAAAATTAAGAAAAGGAACAAACAGACATTTTTCATGACGAAACAGAATGGAAAAGCTTGTTTGTTCTTTTCTTTTGTGGTAAAATTGAAATAATTAGGTTCTTGTTGTATGCGTTGCATACAGAGGTAGAACATATAGAGAATTTTTATGTACATATATAGGAGGCACCAACCATGAAGAAATTGATTTTAGTAACTTCACCACCAGCCTGTGGCAAGACATTTATTTCCCGTAAGCTTGCAAAAGCACTTCCAAACTGCGTATATCTGGACAAGGATACCCTGATTGTATTGTCCAAGCAGATTTTCAAGGTGGCTGGCGAAGAGTACAATCGTTCATCTGATTTCTTCCAGAGAGAGATTCGTGATTATGAGTATTATGCAGTCCTTGATTTTGCATTTGAAGCATTGGAGTACAACGACACAGTTTTGATCAATGCCCCGTTCACAGAAGAGATCCGTGATAACGAATATCTTGACAATCTGCGTGCAAAATTAAAGGAAAAGGATGCAGAATTATTTGTAGTATGGGTACATACAGATGTTGAAGTATGCCACGAGCGTATGATCAAGCGTGCATCTGACCGTGATGCATGGAAGCTTGCACATTGGGATGAGTATATTGCAACACAGAATTTCAAGCAGCCGGACAATATTCCGGAGTTGTTTGTATTCAACAATTCTTCCGAGGAAGAGTATAAGAAGTCCATCGATGCGGCGGTAAAGGCAATTCGTGGATAAGCTGTCAGAATAGACAGAGCTGATAATTAGAGGAGAAGATACATGGCAATCATTAAACCATTTAAAGCGTATAGACCGAGAAGAGAAATTGTCAGTGAAGTGGCAGCGTTGCCATATGATGTATATAACCGGGAAGAAGCCAAAAAAGAAGTAGAAGGAAAACCGCTTTCCTTCCTCCGTATTGACCGGGCAGAGACCGCGTTTGATGACAGCGTGGATACCTATGCACCATGTGTGTATGAAAAGGCAAAGGAACTGTTGGACGATATGATCGGGCGCGGTGACTATGTGGAAGATAAAGTCCCGATGTATTATCTGTATGAGATTGTGATGGATGGAAGATCCCAGACCGGAATTGTGGCATGTGCATCCATTGAGGATTATGAGTCCGGTGTCATCATGAAGCATGAGAATACACGGGAAGATAAAGAGATTGACCGTATTACACATGTGGATACATGTGATGCACAGACAGGTCCGATCTTTCTTGCGTACCGGGCACAGGCTGCGATTGATGCAATTGTAACGAAGATTAAGGCGCGTCCTGCAGAGAACGATTTTGTCTCAGAGGATGGAATTACACATCGCGTATGGCTGGTAACAGATGCAGCGGATATTGCGGCAATTGAGCATGTATTTTCTGAGATGTCACAGATCTACATTGCAGATGGACACCATCGTGCAGCGTCAGCGGTCAAAGTTGGAATCAAACGCAGAAATGCAAATCCGAACCATACCGGAGAGGAAGAATACAATTATTTCCTGTCGGTTCTGTTTCCGCATGATCAGCTGAAAATCCTGCCATACAATCGTGTTGTACATGATTTGAATGGGTATACTGCGGATGCATTTATAGATGCGGTCAAGGCAGATTTCGAAGTAGAAGCGGTTACGGAAGCATATCAGCCGGAAGAAAAGGCAGCCTTTGGCATGTATCTGGATGGTATCTGGTATAAGTTGCGTGCAAAATCACATATACTATCTGAAGATCCGGTGGATGGACTTGATGTTTCAATTTTACAGGATCATCTCCTTGCACCGATTCTTGGAATTGAAAATCCGAGAACCGATAAAAGAATCGATTTTATCGGAGGAATCCGCGGTCTTGCGGAGTTGGAACGACGTGCAAACAGTGATATGAAGCTTGCATTTTCGATGTATCCGACATCAATTGAGGAGCTTTTTGCGGTTGCTGATGCAAAACGGTTGATGCCACCGAAGTCAACCTGGTTTGAACCAAAGCTAAGAAGTGGAATCTTCATTCATAAATTGTAGAGAGGAGACACATTTGACATGTCCAAAAGAAAAGCAATTTTTGCTATAAACTGGATGGAAGTCGATGCTTTGGTCCAGGGTATTCATAACAACCCGCATCATATTCTTGGTATGCATGAGTGTATCGATGATCTGTATATCAATGCATATCTGCCGGGGGCAAAGGTTGTGAATGCCATTGAGGTATCCACGAAGAAGAAGTACACGCTTGTATCGGAGCGTGTGCCGGGTTTTTTCTCTGTGGTTATAAAAGATAAGAAACCATTTGAATATAAATTGAACGTCCGGTTTGACAATGGTGACGAAGTGACATATTTTGATCCGTACGTGTTCGAACCGGTAATTGATCCGATTGATATCAGTTTGTTCAATGAGGGAAAACATTATAGCATCTATGAGAAGATGGGTGCACATCCAATGACCGTGGATGGTGTGGAAGGTGTACTGTTTGCTGTATGGGCACCGAATGCAGACCGAGTATCGGTGGTTGGTAATTTCAATAACTGGGATGGCAGACGGCATCCGATGCGGAAGTTGGATTATTCCGGTATTTATGAGTTGTTTATCCCGGGTAAGCTCGTTGGCGAGATATACAAGTATGAGATCAAGGCGAAGTCCGGACAGGTATTCATGAAGAGTGATCCATATGCGTTCAGCAGCGAGGTCCGTCCGGCAAATGCATCCCGTATCGTGGATATTTCCTATAAGTGGAAAGATACCGCATGGATGGAGAAGCGGGAGACGAAAGATACAGACGCACAGCCGATGGCAATCTATGAGATGCATCTTGGTTCCTGGAAGCGTCCGACCGATGGCAGAGAGTTTTTCAATTATCGCGATATTGCGAGCCTGCTTGCAGATTATCTGTTGATGATGAATTATAATTATGTCGAGTTGATGCCAATCATGGAGCATCCGTATGATCCGTCCTGGGGCTATCAGGTAACCGGATATTATGCACCGACCTCCCGTTATGGTTCACCGGCAGATTTTATGTATTTTGTTGATTATCTGCATAGCAAGGGAATCGGCGTGATCTTAGACTGGGTTCCGGCACATTTTCCGAAGGATGAGCATGGACTTGGCAGATTTGATGGCACAGCACTTTATGAGCATGAGGACCCTAAGCGTGGGGAACATCCACACTGGGGGACATATATATACAATTACGGACGCAATGAAGTCCGGAATTTCTTAGTTGCGAATGCTCTTTACTGGGCGGAGAAATATCATATTGATGGTATCCGGATTGACGCGGTCGCATCCATGTTGTATCTGGATTATGGACGTGGCGATGGTGAGTGGCTGCCGAACATCTATGGTGGCAATGAGAATCTCGAAGCGATTGATTTCATTAAGGAATTAAACAGCAAGATGCATGAACTGCACAAGGGAGTTATCATGATTGCGGAGGAGTCAACCGCATGGCCGATGATGACGCATCCGGTTGAGGCTGGCGGACTTGGATTTGATTACAAGTGGAATATGGGATGGATGAATGATTTCCTGAACTATATGAAGCTTGATCCGTTGTACCGCAAATATCATCACAACGATCTGACGTTCAGTATGGTATATGCATACAGCGAGAAATTTATTCTCGTACTTTCCCATGACGAGGTTGTTCATGAGAAAGGATCTATGATTGCGAAGATGCCGGGCGGATACGAAGACAAATTCTCGAATCTGCGTGTGGCATATGGGTATATGATGACGCATCCGGGCAAGAAGCTTTTGTTCATGGGACAGGAGATTGCGCAGTTTACGGAATTCAACGAGAATGCGGAAGTAGACTGGTCACTGTTCGAGTTTGATGCACATGTATTTATGCAGGGGTACGTTAAAGAGTTGAATGAACTTTACAAGACGGAACCTGCATTGTATGAGCTTGATTCTTCACCGGAAGGATTCACATGGATCAACTGTAATAGTGCAAATACAAGCCTTCTTTCTTATGTTAGAAAAGGTAAGAAGGAGAGCGATACGCTTTTGATCATCTGTAACTTCACACCGATGGAACACAAAGCATACAAGCTTGCTACTCCATCCGGCGGAAGATGGCAGGAGATTTTCTCCAGCGATAACAACCGTTATGGTGGCGAGGGCAGAAATAACAAGACAGTGAAACAGGCGAAGAAAGCAGAGTGTGACGGACAGGAACATTATATCTCCGTTACAGTACCACCACTTTCTATCAGCGTATTCAAGAAGAAAATTGGCAAATAATTAAGATGAAACGGGCTGTCCTTCGTGAGAAGGGCAGCCTGTGAAGTTTTATGGATAAATGAATATTTACTTATATGAACATAAAAAGGAGGGACTTGATTGGAAGACATCAAAGACATTGAATCGTCCAAGATCGAAGAGTATCTGAGCAAGCTTGGAGACTGGGCGTTAAATAAAGGGTTTCAGTTAGTACTTGCAATTATATGTATGTATATCGGCATGAAGCTGTCGAAGCTGATCGTGAAGATGATACGCAAATCCTTCAAGAAATCAAACATGGAGGAAAGTGTTGCATCTTTTCTGTTATCGCTGATTAAATTCACTTTTTATGCTATCGTATTTATCACGGCTGCATCTATTGTCGGATTTCAGGTGACATCGTTAGTTACGATTCTTGGTACTGCCAGTTTAGCAATCGGTCTTGCGCTACAGGGTAGTCTGGCAAACTTCGCAGGCGGTGTGCTGATCCTGATACTCAAGCCGTTCCGTGTCGGGGATTATATCATTGAGAACGACAAGCAGTGTGAAGGTACGGTCGTGTCGATCGACATTTTCTACACGAAGCTGCAGACATACGATAACCGGATCATTGTGATTCCGAACGGAAACATTACATCCCATTCGCTTGTCAATGTGACAGCAGCAGGAATAAGAAAACTGGATATCTCAATCGGCGTTGCGTATGATTCTGATCTGAAAAAGGTGAAGGATACGCTGTATCAGGTTGTGACGGAGAACCAGTATTATGATAAGACGAAGGAAGTCGATGTGTTCGTGGATTCCTTCGGGGACAGCAGCATCAAGATGGGTGTCCGCTGTATGGTTGCGACAGAGAACTACTGGAAGGCAAAATGGGAGATACAGGAAGCAATCAAATATGCATTTGATGCGCAGGGAATCGAGATTCCGTTTGACCAGATGGAAGTGACTTTGAAGAATAAGGATGTATAGCATATGGAAAAAATAATAGAAATGTGCTATTATATAAAGTTGACAAAAATAGAAATAATTTTTAGGAGGCAATAGAGATGACAAAGATTGATATTCTTTCAGGATTTTTAGGTGCAGGCAAGACAACATTGATTAAGAAACTGATTGCCGAGGCATATCAGGGTGAGAAGCTTGTATTGATCGAGAATGAATTTGGTGAGATCGGTATTGATGGCGGTTTCATGAAGGATGCAGGTGTGGAAGTCACAGAGATGAATTCCGGTTGTATCTGCTGTTCCCTTGTTGGAGATTTTGGTACAGCATTGAAGAAGGTAATCGTGGATTATGCACCAGATCGTGTAATCATCGAGCCATCCGGTGTTGGTAAGCTGTCAGATGTTATGAAGGCAGTTGAAGATGCAAAGCAGGATGCGGATGTTGTAATCAACAGTGCAACAACCGTTGTTGATGTGGCAAAGTGCAAGATGTATATGAAGAACTTCGGTGAGTTCTTCAACAACCAGGTAGAAAGTGCTGGAACGATTGTACTTTCCCGTACACAGAATGTACCGGAGAAGAAGGTAAACGATACAGTTGCTATGCTGCGTGAGCATAACAAGGATGCAGCCATTATCACAACACCTTGGGATGACATCGACGGTAAGGTAATCTTGGATGCGATGGAACATGCAAATACGCTCGATAAGCTGATCAAAGAGGCAGTTGAGATTGCAAGAAAGCATGAGGAAGAGCATCATCACCACGATCACGATCATGACCATGAGGAGCATGAACATCATCATGATCACGAGCATGAGGAGCATGAACATCATCATGATCACGAGCATGAGGAACACGAGCATCATCATGATCACGACCATCACGAGCATGGACCTGGATGTACATGTGGCTGCCACGACCATGACCACCATCATGATCATCATGCAGATGAGGTATTTACAAGCTGGGGCAAGGAGACTGCTAAGAAGTTTGCAGATGCCGATATGGAACAGATCCTGAAGACACTGGCTGACAACGCAGACGAATATGGTATCATCCTGCGTGCCAAGGGTATTGTTCCAAATACGGACGGCGAGTGGATTCACTTCGACCTGACACCGGGCGAATATGAGATCCGTAAGGGCGCAGCTGATTACACAGGTAAGCTTTGTGTCATCGGAAGCAATCTGAAGGAAGATAAGCTGGCAGAGTTGTTCGGGGTTGCATAATCCCGGCACTTTGCGTAAAGGATAGAGAAGAAAGGAAATAGAGTATGGGACCAACAAAGGAAGTAGAAGAGATTCCGGTATATATGTTTATGGGCTTTCTGGAAAGCGGAAAGACAACCTTTGCGAACGAAACTCTGATTGACCGTGGATTTACAGAAGGCGAACCGACCCTTCTGCTTGTCTGCGAAGAGGGAATCGAGGAGTACGATGAGGAGTATCTGAAGAGTCAGAATATCTTCGTGGAATATCTGGAGGAATCCAACTTAAATACCGAATATCTGCTTGACCTGCAGGATAAGTATAAGCCGACCCGTGTGATGATCGAGTATAACGGTACATGGAAGATGGATAAGCTGTTTTCCATCCGCGTGCCAAAGGGCTGGACAATCGTACAGGTAATCACATTTGTCGATGCATCCACCTTTGATGTATATGTAGCAAATATGAAAGCGATGATGATGGAACAGTTATCGAGCGCAGATATGATCATCTTCAACCGATGCGATGAGAATACAAAGCGTGCGGAGTACCGCCGGAGCATTCGTGCGGTAAATCGTCGTGCGCAGGTGATCTTCGAGAACAAGGATGGCGCAGCCGATGTCGGTGATGAGGAGTTAGATCTGCCATATGAGATCGACAAGCCAAGTATCACACTCGAGGATGAAGATTATGGTATCTTCTATATTGATGCCTGCGACAATCCGGACAAATACGTCGGAAAGCAGATCACATTTAAGGCGATGGTACACAAGCCGAAAAGCTACAAGGCAAACGAATTCGTACCAGGTAGATTTGCGATGACCTGCTGTGCCGAAGATGTCGCATTTATCGGATTTAAGTGCTATTCCGATCTGGCAAAGCATCTGAAGGACAGACAGTGGGTAACAGTTACGGGAACCATTGACAAAGAATTTTATCCGGAGTTTGAGGGCGAAGGACCTGTGATCCGTGCCACGAAGATCGAACCGGCCAAACCAGCCGAAGAAGAACTTGTATATTTCAACTAATTAAGGAGAATTAGAAAGGAGGAACCGCGATGGTTCTATCATGTGAAGATGTATCCCTTGGATACGAAGGAAAACCAGTGGTTGAACATCTGAATTTCCGTCTCGAACAAGGAGATTATCTCTGCATCCTTGGAGAAAACGGTTCCGGAAAAAGTACTCTGATGAAAGCGATTCTGGGACTGAAAAGTCCTATGCAGGGAATGCTTGTCAGAGGCGAAGATTTGAAAGCAAATGAAATTGGATATCTGCCACAGCAGACTGTGACACAACGCGATTTTCCTGCATCCGTGCAGGAAATCGTTTTGTCAGGGTTCTTGTCGAAACGTGGCATGCGTCCATTCTATAACAAAGAGGAGCGGAAAATCGCACAGAAGAACATGAAACGGCTGGAGATTGAACCATTCATGAAGAAATGCTACCGCGATCTGTCCGGTGGACAGCAGCAGCGCGTGTTGCTTGCGCGGGCACTCTGTGCAACCTCGAAGCTCTTGTTGCTTGATGAGCCGGTAGCGGGATTGGATCCACGTGTGACAGCCGAGATGTATGAGCTGATCCAGAAGCTGAACCGGGAAGGTATCACGATCATTATGGTATCGCACGATACACAGGCAGCCGCACAATATGCGAACAAGGTGCTGCATGTGAGTGATAAACCAGAGTTTTTCGATTCCAAGGAAGCGTATTTGAAGAGCGCAATCGGCAGACAGTATGCGGATTACGCAACGACAAGAGAAGAAGGAGTATAGATATGTGGAATACATTAGTTGAATACCTGCAATATCCATTTGTCCGTCGGATCTTAGTTGCTGGTGTGCTGGTTGCCTTTTGTGCATCCATGCTTGGCGTGACACTTGTGTTAAAACGCTTTTCTTATATTGGAGACGGACTGTCCCATGTGGCATTTGCTGCGATGGCAATCGCGATGGTGCTGCGGATGACGAACAATACACTTATAATATTGCCGATCACGGTTGTGGCAGCAATCCTGATGCTGAAGACTGGACAGAATGCGAAGATCAACGGAGATGCCGTGATTGCGATGCTTTCCGTTGGATCGCTGGCATTTGGATATCTGATCATGAATGTATCCGGAACATCGCAGAATGTATCCGGGGATGTGTGCTCGACACTGTTTGGCGCGGCATCCATACTCACATTATCGAATACAGATGTGTGGATCTGCCTGATTATGTCGCTGTTGGTACTTGTGTTCTACATCTTGTACTATCACAAGATCTTCTCGGTGACATTTGATGAGAATTTTGCACGCGCAACCGGTATTCATACGGGCGCCTACAATGTGCTGATGGCGGTAGTCACAGCCGTTGTGATCGTAGTTGCGATGAATATCGTCGGATCACTTCTGGTATCGGCGCTGATCATATTCCCGGCACTTTCCGCAATGCGTGTATTTAAGAATTATAAGAGTGTGTTTATCTGTTCTGCTGTGTATGGTGTGGTATCCTCTGGCGTGGGAATCCTCATTTCCATTGCGGCATCGACACCGGTCAGTGCGACGATCGTAGCGATTGACATCGTATTATTTGTGATATTCAGCATCATCGGAATCGCACTGCACAGAGAGTAGAGGTGGCGATGATGAAGCACAGACATTTAAAATCAATCGGGATTGCTCTTGTTCTTTGTCTGTCCCTGCTTTCCGGGTGTGCCAAGCCGGTGCAAATGGCGGACAAAGACGAAAATGTGATCCTATGTACGACCTTTGCAGCGTATGACTGGGTGCGGGAAATCCTTGGAGACACAGATACATTTACATGCCGGATGCTGGTCGATAACGGTGTGGACTTACACAGCTACCAGCCAAGCGCACAGGATATCATGAAGATCGCGAATTGCCGGATGTTAGTCTATGTCGGTGGCGAGAGCGATACATGGGTGAGCGATGCGCTTGTGGAGTCCGGAAATGAAAATATTGTTGCAATCAGTCTGTTAGATCTGGTTGGTAACCGCGCGTTAAATGAAGTGGAGTTAGAGGGTGTGGAAGAACACCATCATCACGATCATGACGATGAAGACCATGACCATGAAGCAGAACCGGCAGACCATGCAGAGGGCGAAGCAGACAATACGGATGGACAGAATGCTGCAGAGGATGACCATTACGATGAGCACGTGTGGTTATCCCTGAAAAATGCAATCGTCTGCACCGAGACGTTAGCAGATGCTATTACGGAACTGGATTCTGACAATGCAAAACAGTATGTGACAAACGCTAAAACATATACTGGAAAGCTGGAAGCGTTAGATGATGACTATCAGACGATGCGGGACGCAGCCACACAGACGACGATCTTGGTCGGCGACCGGTTCCCGTTCCTGTATCTGGCAGAGGATTATGATATTCATTACTTTGCCGCATATTCGGGCTGTTCTGCAGATGTGGAGGCAAGTGTGCATACAGTTACCTATCTGGCGGAGAAGCTGCAGGAGTACAAGTTGCAAGCCATCTATGTGGTGGACAATGGTACCGACAGCCTCGCGAATACGATTGCGGAATCCGCAGAGATGCAACCCAAAATTCTGCATCTGTCGTCCATGCAGTCCGTGACGAAGGACGACATAGAAAAAGGATGCACATACCTGTCTTATATGGAAGAAAATCTGCAAATGCTAAAACAAGGTTTGCAGGCACCATAAATGGAATTCACATTTTCTTGACATTTTCTTCAAAATTTAACCATAGCTTGGGGTTATGATTAAGCCATAACAAAGATAAGTAATAAAACTTATGTCGAATGGAGGAATTGATATGATGGATGAATTTGAGAATAACAGAGAAAATGAACATGTGGATCAGACACCACATGCGGAGACACCGTATGACACCGGAGATGGTAATACGGATAATTTGAAGCGTACTGAACAGCAAACAGAACAGAATGCAGAGCATAGACAGGAGGATGCCTATACACAGGCACAGCAGTATGGAAGTACTTACTACGGTGATATGCGTACACAGGAATATATGCAGGCGATGGCAGAACGTGCCCAGCAGATGAGCCAGGGTACCGAGCATTATTATAATAACAATTACCAGCAGCCGAATCAGAATGCATATAATTATGGACAGAACAATTATTATCAGAATGGTTTCCAGAATGCAGACGCAGAACAGCCAAAGGCAAAGGTAAAGAAAGCAAAGAAACAGAGAGTCAAGAAAGCAAAATCACCGAAGACGCCACATAACAAGCGTACCTTCTGGAAGAAGGGTGTGGCAGTTGTTGCAAGTGCAGCCGTATTTGGTGGTGTTGCAGGTGGTGCATTCTACGGAATCGCGGGAAACCAGATCAAGAAGCTTGATGCACTTACAAACACAACGACAGAGGTCGCTTCCACAACATCGGCAGCGACAACCCAGTCTTTGAGCCTGACATCAACCGCTTCGGTTGGAAATGGCATGGATGTCTCCACAATCGCAGAAAATGTTATGCCAAGCGTTGTTGCCATTAACATTTCGGCAATCGTGGAGCAGCAGGGTATGTTTGGTTATACACAGCAGTATGAGGCAGAAGGCTCCGGCTCCGGTATTATCATCGGTGAGAATGACAGCGAGCTTTTGATGGTGACAAACAACCATGTTGTCAGTGATGCCACAACCGTAAATGTAACGTTTGCAGATGGTGAGAGCTACGAGGCACAGGTAAAGAGTACCGATAGCGACACGGATCTTGCAATCGTTGTTGTAAAGCTCAGTGATATAAAGGAATCCACGATGAATCAGATCAAGATCGCCACGATTGGTGATTCGGATTCCCTGAAGGTCGGTGAACAGGTCGTAGCCATCGGTAATGCACTTGGCTATGGACAATCCGTTACAACCGGTATTGTCAGTGCAAAGGATCGTACAAACAGCACGAATACAACACCGCTCATTCAGACCGATGCAGCCATTAACCCTGGTAACAGTGGCGGCGCACTTCTGAATATGAAGGGCGAAGTTATTGGTATTAACTCTTCGAAGTATTCCGATACAACGGTTGAAGGTATGGGATATGCAATTCCAATTACAGCCGTACAGGATCGTCTGGATGATCTGATGAATCGTCAGACACGTGAAAAGGTTGACGAGAGCGAGAAAGGTTATCTTGGAATCTCCTGTGCAACCGTATCTTCCGATGTGTCAGAAGCATATGGTATTCCAGAGGGCGTGCTTGTTACAGATGTTGCAAGCAAGAGTGCCGCTGAGAAGGCAGGTATCAAAGCAAATTATGTGATTACAAAGATTGATGGACAATCCATCAGCAGTGCTGAGGAACTGACAGAAAAGCTGAATTATTATGCAGTTGGTGAGACAGTGCCAATCACATATGAATACCTGAAAGACGATGCGTATGTGGAGAAAACTGTTGATGTTACATTGATGGAAAATCCAAACGCAAATAACAAATAAAATTTACAATCATCCGTGATTTTTCTCCCCTAAAGAGTGCGGTTTTCCGCACTCTTTTCTTATACATGGAAATACACAATTTTTTCACAAAATTATGATAATTTTCCTTGACATTTACTATATGTAGTGGTAGTCTACCAATAGGGTTAGCACTCGATAGATATGAGTGCTAATAAATAAAAGAGGTGATAAGATGGAATTAGATGAGCGTAAGGTAAAAATCCTGAAAGCCATTATTTCCAATTACCTAGAGACTGGGGAACCGGTAGGTTCCAGAACAATCTCAAAGTACACGGATCTGAATTTAAGTTCCGCTACGATTCGTAACGAGATGGCAGATCTGGAGGAAATGGGATACATTATTCAGCCGCATACATCGGCAGGACGGATTCCGACAGATGCCGGATACCGGTTCTATGTCGATCAGCTGATGGATGAAAAGGAAGAGTTTGCTGAGGTTGCAAAGCAGGAGCGTGACACACTGTTAGAGCGGGTGGATCGCATGGAGGTGCTCTTAAAGCAGGTTGCAAAGGTACTGGCGTACAATACCAATTATGCAACGATGGTAACAGCACCAAATTATGAGAAAACAGTCAAGTTTATCCAGCTTTCCCTTGTTGATGAAAAAACACTTCTTGCCGTCATAGTGGTTGAGGGTAACATTATTAAGAATCAGATGATTCACATCAATGTAAGCCTTGATAATGAAGATGTTCTGAAATTTAATATCTTATTGAATACCTTCTTACAGGGTGCAAGCTTAGAAGACATCAATTTAGAGATGATTCAGGCGATGAAGAAGCAATCCGGAGGGTATGGCGAGATATTAGACCAGATCTTTCAGGGAATTGTGGAAGCGATACATGAGGCACAGGAACTTGAGGTTTATACCAGCGGTGCGACAAACATTTTGAAGTATCCGGAGCTTGGAGATATCTCCAAGACGAGTGAGCTGCTTGAAAAGCTGGAAGATAAAAATGAAGTATCACATTTGCTGGAAGAGACGACCGGAAAGACAAACGAATCCGGAATTCAGGTATATATTGGAGATGAGACACCAAGCCTGAAAGATTGCTCTCTTGTTACAGCGACCTACCAGATGCCGGAAGGCGCAAAGGGAACGATTGGAATATTGGGACCGAAGAGAATGGATTATAAGAAGGTTGTCAGCACACTGAAGAATCTGACAATTGAACTCGATGAGATATTCAAGAAAGGCGAAGGGGTGAATGAGAATGGCCAATAAGACAAATGTAAATGCAAATAAAGAAGCGGAGACAGTCGAGGAAGTAAAGGCTGTGGATGATGCTCCGGTAACAGAAGGAACCGACGTGAAGGTGAACGAGGAAGAAACTGTTCCGGCAGACAAGAAAGAAGAAGTGGAAGCTGCAAAGCCGAAGCCGGTATCCAAGGGAAACCGCAGAGGCAGCAAGGCCCTTCAGCTGGAACTTGAGAAAGCGAAGGAGCTGGCAGCCGGAAACGAAGAAAAGTATAAGCGTCTGCTGGCAGAGTTTGAGAATATGCGCCAGCGTAACGAGAAGGAATCCAAGAAGATGTATGATATCGGAGCCAAGGAAGTTTTAGAGAAGCTGCTTCCGGTTGTTGACAACTTGGAACGTGCACTTTCCAGTATTCCGGAAGAGGATATGGACCGGGCATTTGAACAGGGTGTCGATAAAATCTACCGGCAGCTCATGGTATCACTTGAGGGACTTGGCGTAAAGCCGATGGATGCAGAAGGCAAGCCATTTGATCCGGATTACCACAATGCGGTAACACATGTGGAGGATGAAAATTTCGGAGAGAATGTCGTAGCCGAAGAGATGCAGAAAGGCTATATGTATAAGGATCAGGTATTACGATACAGCATGGTAAAGGTTGCAAATTAACCTTTTACAATAAATCATTTAGTATATTTTAAAGGATAATAATTAGGAGGAAAAATATTATGGGTAAGATTATTGGTATTGACTTAGGTACAACAAATTCATGTGTAGCTGTTATGGAAGGTGGTAAGCCAGTCGTTATCACAAACGCTGAGGGTTCAAGAACAACTCCTTCAGTTGTTGCATTTACAAAGACCGGCGAGCGTGTCGTTGGTGATGCAGCAAAGCGTCAGGCAGTTACAAACGCAGATAAGACAATCGCTTCTATCAAGAGACATATGGGTAGCGATTACAAGGTAGACATCGATGGTAAGAAGTATTCTCCACAGGAGATTTCAGCTATGATTCTTTCTAAGCTGAAGAGAGATGCCGAGAGCTATATCGGTGAGCCGGTTACAGAAGCAGTTATCACAGTTCCTGCATACTTCACAGATGCACAGAGACAGGCAACAAAGGATGCAGGTAAGATCGCAGGTCTTGATGTAAAGCGTATCATCAACGAGCCTACAGCAGCAGCTCTTTCTTATGGTCTGGATAACGAAGAAGAACAGAAGATCATGGTATACGACCTTGGTGGTGGTACATTTGATGTATCTATCATTGAGATTGGCGACGGTGTCATCGAGGTTCTTGCTACAGCCGGTGATAACAAGCTTGGTGGTGATGATTTCGATAACGCAATTACACAGTATATGCTCGAAGAGTTCAAGAAGGCTGAGGGCGTAGACCTTTCAACAGATAAGATGGCTATGCAGAGATTGAAGGAAGCAGCAGAGAAGGCAAAGAAAGAGCTTTCATCCGCTACAACAACAAACATCAATCTTCCATTCATCACAGCTACCCAGGATGGTCCAAAGCACTTTGATATGGATCTGACACGTGCAAAGTTTGATGAACTGACAGCACATCTGGTAGATAAGACAAGAGTTCCTGTACAGACAGCATTGAAGGATGCAGATCTGACAGCAGCAGAGCTTGATAAGGTACTTCTGGTCGGTGGTTCTACACGTATCATCGCTGTTCAGGATATGGTTAAGAAGCTGACAGGCAAGGATCCGTTCAAGGGTATCAACCCGGATGAGTGTGTTGCAATCGGTGCTTCTATTCAGGGTGGTAAGCTTGCAGGTGATGCAGGTGCCGGCGAAATCCTTCTGCTGGATGTTACACCACTTACACTTTCTATCGAGACAATGGGTGGTATCGCTACACACCTGATCGAGAGAAATACAACCATTCCTACAAACAAGAGCCAGATCTTCTCAACAGCTCAGGATAATCAGGATGCCGTTGATATCAACATCGTACAGGGTGAGCGTGAGTTCGCAAGAGATAACAAGAGCCTTGGACGTTTCAGACTGGATGGTATCGCTCCTGCAAGACGTGGTGTTCCACAGATCGAGGTTACATTCGATATCGATGCAAACGGTATTGTAAATGTATCTGCAAAGGATCTTGGTACAGGTCGTGAGCAGCATATCACAATCACATCCGGAACATCCCTTTCTGATGAGGATATCGATAGAGCTGTTAAGGAAGCTGCTGAGTACGAGGCACAGGATAAGAAGCGTAAGGAAGCAATCGAGGTTCGTAATGATGCCGATGCTATGGTATTCCAGACAGAGAGAGCACTTTCCGATGTAGGAGATAAGCTTTCTGCAACAGATAAGACAAAGGTAGAGGCTGATCTGAAGGCTTTGAAGGATATCATCGAGAGCACAGATCCGGATGCCATGACAGACTACGATGTAGAGAAGATCAAGGCTGGTAAGGAAACACTGATGAACAGCGCACAGGAATTGTTCTCAAAGCTCTATGAGCAGAACGGTCCTGGAGCAAACGCTGGTACAGGCACAGGCACACCAGATTATTCAGACGATGTAGTTGATGGAGACTACAAGGAAGTCTAAGCGTTAAGACGGGGAGCAAGTTGATAAAAGCAGATTACGAATAATAAGGGTGAGTGCAGATGTCTGATAAAAGAGATTATTATGAAGTCCTCGGAGTCACAAAAGGTGTCTCCGAGGCGGATTTGAAAAAAGCTTACCGTAAGGTAGCGAAGAAATATCACCCGGACACAAACCCGGGAGACAAAGAAGCGGAAGAAAAGTTCAAAGAGGCTGCAGAGGCATATGCTGTACTGTCCGATCCTGAGAAGCGTGCAAAGTATGACCAGTATGGTCATGCTGCATTCGAGCAGGGTGGTGGTCCGGGCGGCTTCGGTGGATTTGACTTCTCAGATATGGGAGATATCTTCGGAGATATCTTCGGAGATATGTTCGGTGGCGGCAGCCGTCAGAGACAGTCCAATGGTCCGGTTAAGGGTGCAAATATCAAGACAACAGTGCGTGTAAGTTTTACAGACGCTGTATTTGGTACACAGACAGAGTTGGAGCTCCCGCTCAAGGATGAATGTACGGTCTGTCATGGTACAGGAGCGCAGCCGGGACATCAGCCGGAGACTTGTAGCAAATGTGCCGGAAAAGGTCAGGTTGTCTATACCCAGCAGTCATTGTTCGGTATGGCAAGAACCGTATCCGTATGTCCGGATTGTGGCGGTTCCGGAAAGATTATCAAGTATAAGTGCAGCAACTGTGCAGGTTCTGGTTATGTAAAGAGTAAGAAGAAGATTCAGGTCGCTATTCCGGCAGGTATTGACAATGGTCAGAGTATCCGTATTCGTGCAAAGGGCGAGCCGGGTATCAACGGCGGTGAACGTGGAGACCTGCTTGTAACCGTGCTTGTTGACCGGGATCCTAGATTCCAGAGACAGGAGTATGATCTTTACTCTTCTGAGCCGATTACATTTACACAGGCAGCGCTGGGAGGCAAGATCACAGTTACAACGATTGATGGACCTTATGAACTGGAGATTAAGCCAGGTACACAGACCGATACAAAGGTAAAACTGAAGGGCAAGGGTGTTCCGACACTTCGTAACAAGACAGTACGAGGCGATCATTACATCACACTGGTTGTTCAGGTACCAGATAAGCTGACAGAAGAGCAGAAATCGATTTTGAACCAGTATGCAAATACAACAGTAAATGCACGTTCCTCTACGGATGCGGCATCGTCCGGTTCTTCGATTTTTGGCGATCATAAGAGAAAGAAAGGGTTCAAAAAAGGATTATAGGTAAGGTAAAATGATGTGGACAAAACTGACCATCGATACAACGGTGGAAGCTGTTGATCTCATCTCTGCATTCTTGGATGAAAAGGGTGTGGAAGGTGTGATGATAGAAGATCATGTGCCACTTACCGAGGAAGATAAGGCTGCTATGTTTGTGGATATCCCGCTGGTTGATGGCGTGGATGATGGAACGGCAAAGGTTTCCTGCTACATAGATGACTCTTTCAATATAGAAACGTTAAGGGCGGATATAGCTGCAGAGCTTACCCGCCTTGAAGCGTTTATACCGGTAGGCAGCAAGAATATAACACTCTCGAATACAGAGGACAAAGACTGGATGAACAACTGGAAGCAGTTCTTCCATCCGATCCGTCTCTATGATGATATTGTCATCAAACCAACATGGGAGACGGTGGAAGATGCGAAGCCAGATGACATCGTGATCGAGATCGATCCGGGGATTGCATTTGGTACCGGATCGCATGAGACGACGAAACTTTGTATCGGACAGTTAAAGAAATATTTAAAGCCGGGCGATACGGTGTTTGATGTCGGCTGTGGAAGTGGTATCTTATCCATGATCGCATCAAGGCTTGGAGCAGGCTTTGTACATGGCATGGATATTGATGAGCTGGCTGTGCGGGCAAGTGAGGAAAATGCGAAACTCAATCATATGGGCGAAGACAAGATCAAGTTCTCGTGTGGCAATCTGCTTGCAGATAATTACATTGGAAAGGGAACAACCTTCCAGCTTGACCGTTCGACGATCAAGGAGACACAGCACCTTGATGTAGACAGACAGTATGATATCGTTGTTGCCAATATTCTGGCAGACGTGATCGTGCCGCTCTCTGCGGTAATCGGCCCATATTTGAAGGACGATGGATATTTTATTACATCTGGAATTCTGGATGTGAAAGAAAACGATGTTACAGATGCGATGAAGGCGAATGGATTTGAAGTCATCGATGTTGTGCATATGAATGATTGGGTATCCGTGATCGGAAGAAAGAAATAATTTGCGACAAATGGGGAGAACGCGGAATGATTGAAAGTCCGTCAAATCGCAGTATGAGTAACACCCGGTGTTTAAAGCCGGGTGTTATTTTAAAAGAGCGATATAAAATTGAAGAGGTGATCGGGGCAGGTGGATTCGGAATCACATACCGTGCATGGGATCCGCTCTTACAGTCGTATGTTGCAATCAAGGAGTATTATCCGTCCGGGATTGCGACGCGGAGCGCAGATTCGTCGAAGGTCTGTGTGCCGGTTGGACAGGAGCAGCGGGAATACCATCGGGGAAGAATTCGCTTTTTAAAAGAAGCGCAGGATGTGGCGCGGTTTCAGTCGGAGCCCAATATTGTAAGCATCTATGATTATCTGGAGGAAAATGATACTGCCTATATGGTCATGGAGTATCTGCATGGCTGTACGCTGAAACAATACATTCGGGAGCATGGAGGACGGCTGGATACGGATCATATCCTCCATATCTGTCTGTCGGTGTTGGACGCACTTGCAGTTGTTCACAAGGCGGGCATGATCCACCGAGATATCAGTCCGGAGAATATTTTTATCTGTGAGGATCTGACCGTCAAGCTGATCGATTTCGGCGCGGCAAAGCAGGTGTATCTCGATGGGGAACAGACGATGTCGGTTGTCTTAAAACCGGGATATGCACCGCCAGAGCAGTATGCAAAAAAGGATAAACAGGGACCGTGGACAGACATCTACGCGCTTGGTGCGACACTTTATTTTGCGGCGACCGGAGAGAAGCCGGAGGAATCGTTTGGACGTGTACTGGAGGATACGATAAAGCCAGTCTGTGAGGTGAACCCGGAGATCCCGCGTGCAATGTCGCAGGTGATCATGCGTGCGATGTCAGTAAAGATTGAGGACCGCTACCAGACGGTGGAGGCAATGCGGGAGGCGCTGCTTGCCGGAGAGGGGCAGAATGCGCAGATGGAGCCGTATGTGATCCCAGCATCCCGGATTTCAAAGCGGGATTTGCCGAAGAAACGGGGCTTTCTGATTGGTGTAGCTTTCTGTATCGTAATTATGCTTGTAGTGACAGGAATCTGGATGGCGGGGCGTGTAGCGAAGAAGACAGGGACGGCAACAGCAACCGAAATGAATGCAGCATCGACAGAGGCGCAGACAGCAACGATGGCGGATGCACAGACTTCCACGGACGCTGAACAGGCAGCAACAGAGGCGGAGAAAACGACACAGGCGGACAATCCGATGGTTATGCATGTGCCAACGAAGGAGGAGCTTGCCGAGCAGGAAAAATCCGATGCAATCCTGAATATCACGTCCTCGGAGACGGAACGCGTCAGTATTGATGCATTTGAATATATGAAGGATGGAAATCAGGGATACAGGATGGAATCCGCAGATGGTCTGGCGGCGGTTGCATATGAGGGAGACTGCGTAAAACTCTGCTTAAAGTATTATGACAGCATTCTGGGGGATACGCCGCAGGTGACAGATGATTTGACCTATTCCTATACCTTTGAACGATATGATTCCGACTATGGAATATACCGGGCAATCTATGACGCGGATGATACATCGGGTTACTGGGACTATGCAACTTTATATCCGCCAGAGTTTCATTTTGCAGATGATTCCTTTACATTGTATATTCCGCTTACTTCGGGGCTGGAGGATGGAAGGTACAAGCTATATTTTTCTTACGAAGATCCTGCTACACAGAAATCGGTGTTTCAGGCGACAATTGAATTTTATCTGAACAGGAGCGCGATGTAATTCGCGCTCCTATTTGCATAAAAGCGTAAGATATACCAAATTTTACAAATTTTTGTATATTATTTGCATTTTTTGTTTGAGATTCCTCGCTTTTGTTAAGATGTGTTCAATCCATATTTGTAAATAAAACGTAAATTATACCGAATATATAGCCAAATTAGCAGGATTCGGTTTTGGTGGTATTTTTTATGATACTATTTATAAAATGAATATTTGGGACTGGGGAAGAGAACAAACGATGAAAATTGGAATTTGCGATGACCGTTATGAAATACGGCACAAAGTAAAGGAAATATTACAGGAAACATATACAGAGGAACAAGGATTCTTAATTCATTCATATACTCCAAACGAAATAAAAATTGATATCGAAGATATGGTATTTGACTGTGAAATCCTGATCATGAATACGGATTATCCAGAGAGCGGCTTGCGGGGGGTGACGATTGCCAAGCAGATCAATGCAGCATTTCCATTTTGTAAGATTATCTATCTGACCGAGAATGAAAATGCAATCAAGGATGTGTATGAGACCAATCATTGCTATTTTGTCCGGCAAAAGGATGCAGATCAAGTCATGGAGCTTGCAATGCAAAAAGCCGTTAATATGGTAAAGCAGGATACGGCGCGGAAATCACTGGAGATTATCTGTGACGGGCATCATGTATTTATCAATCGTCCGGATATTATTTATATCGAGAAGTGTGGAAGAACCATTAAAATCGTGACGCGGTTCCGGGAATACACCAGTTACAAGTCATTGGCAGGCATCCGCAAAATGCTGGGAGACAATATGATACGTGTGCATGGTGGATATGTTGTGAATTTGACGTATATCACTTATTTAGGTGTGGAAACGCTGGAAGTACAGAATGGAAAGACAATCCCGATCGGCAGGACATACGACAAAGAAGTCAGAAAAGCCTATCAGGAATATTGGAAAAAATAAAAGAACATGGTAAAATAAAAATCGAGTATGTAAATACTCGATTTTTTTATGTGAGGACAAAACGATGTTGCGAATTGGAATCTGTGATGAAAATACGAAAGACCGGACGGTAATCCGACAGATTGTGACGGACACATTGTTCCGGGAAGAAGAATTAAGCTATATTGAATATGCGGAAGCAGAGACATTGGAACAGGAGATACAGGCAAGTACAGTGCCGTTTGATCTGTTGCTAATGGAAATGAAATATAAAAATACAAGTGGGTTACAGCTGGCAAAGCAGATACGGGAGAAAAATCTGGATGTTGATCTGCTGTTTGTAACAGATGAGTCAGATCATGTGTATGAAGGCTATCATGTGCAGGCACAGGGATATGTCTTAAAAGAAGATATGAAGACACAGCTTCCAGACTGTCTGCGGCAATATATGAAACGACGGGCGCAGACTGGTACGATTCTTGTGAAATCAGAGTCGGTTGTGCGCAGTATTCCGATTGCCACAATCCGCTATATAGAAAGCCGCGCCAGAGTGCTGTTGTTACATACAAAAAACGAAGTGATTCCATTTTATGGAAAGCTGGCGGATATTGAACATAAGGTGTTACAACATGGATTTGTGCGTATCCATCAGAGCTTTCTTGTACGGAAGGCCGCGATTGCAGCAATCAATGGATATGAGGCCGTTGTCGGGGAGGATACGCTTCCAATCAGCCGGAAATATTATAAAACGGTGCAGATGCAGTTTCAGCTCAAGCAGAAGATACAGGTGGCAGAGGAGGATATAGATCCGACAGTCACACGGAGTCTGGCGAAAAGCATGGAAAATAATGGTGCAATCATTGGAACAAAGGGCGAGTTGCTTGGAATCATCTACCGCATGAAAAATGGTGAAAGTCTGACGATTGGCAGAGATGCCGAAAAATGTCAGATCGTGCTGAAAAAATCCAACGTGAGCCGGGAACACTGTATTGTAAGACGGCTTGACGATGACACCTATGAAGTGGAGGACTGCTCAAAAAATGGTGTCTATGTGGAAGGTGCCTATCTTGGAAAAGGAAATAAGGTACAGGCGGAGACCGGAAACCGGGTATGGCTGTGTGATGAATCACAGGAATTTCGATTGGGATAGTGGAAAGCGGGAGTGAGACAAATGATCATAAAATGTGAAAAGGGAAAACATTACTATAACACAGTGGAGCATAGTGTGTGTCCATTTTGTGTACAGGTGGAGAAAAAGATAAATGAGCAGAAAAGTGAATTAAATAAACAGGAAGATGAATCTATTTGTATAACGGAAACAACAGATCTGTAAGAATATATAAAATATTCTTTCAAAACGTTATCAGATAAGGTATGATAGGAGACATGCAGAAAAGCAGGAGGTAAATATTCGCTATGCCAAGGTTTTATGTGGAAGGATGTCAGGATGCACAGACTGGTATTACGATTATGGGAGAAGATGTGAACCATATAAAAAATGTATTGCGTTTGACAATCGGAGATACCATTACTGTGTGTGATGGTGCTGGAAAAGAGTATGAGTGTGAGATCGCGGAGATATCCAAAGAGCAGGTATATGCAAATATCGTAGATATCAATCAGAATGCAGCAGAACTTCCGTGTAATATCACATTGTTTCAGGGAATGCCAAAATCAGATAAAATGGAATTTATCATCCAGAAGGCGGTAGAACTTGGAGCAGCCGGGATTGTTCCGGTTATGATGAAACGGACTGTCGTGAAACTTGAAGATAAGAAGAAAGACAAAAAAAGAGAACGTTATCAGATGATTGCGGAGTCTGCGGCGAAACAGTCCGGACGAGGTATAATTCCTGAAGTCACCGGATTTATGTCATTTCGTGAAGCACTTCAATATGCAGGAAAGTTTGACCTGCTGATTGTACCGTATGAGAGTGCGGATGGAATTGCATACGCAAGGGAGATAATTGCACAGGCATCAAACCTTCCAGACGGCGCGAATATCGGAATTTTTATCGGACCGGAAGGTGGATTTGCAAAAGAAGAAATTGATGTAGCAAAGGAAGCTGGTGCGAAGATTATCACATTAGGAAACCGGATTTTGCGGACAGAGACTGCAGGGCTTGCAGTTTTATCTATTTTGATGTTCCAAATGGAGCAGTAGAGAAAATTAGAAATTTGTTCAGCACAAATTGATAGAAGGAAAAAAGTTATGGAATGTTATTTTGATAATGCAGCAACAACAGCTGTATTCCCAGAGGTAAAGGAACTGATGATGACACTGCTGGACGTGGATTATGGAAATCCATCGTCCCAGCACAAGAAGGGATTAACGGCGAAAGACTATGAGCGCACCGCGACAGAACAGGTCGCAAAGACGCTTAAATGTATGCCGAAAGAGATCGTATTTACATCCGGCGGCACAGAGGCAAATAACCTTGCTTTAATCGGAGCGGCACTGGCACACCGCCGTGCGGGCAAGCATATTATCACGACACCGATCGAGCATGCGTCAGTGCTTTCCACGGTGGAGTTTCTGCAGAAGGAAGGCTTCGAGATCAGTTTCATGGAAGTCGGTTCTGACGGAAAGGTAGATTTAGGCAGCCTCTCGAAGCTGTTGCGTGACGATACGATATTAGTCAGCTGCATGTATGTAAATAATGAGATCGGAAGTATCCAGCCAATCGAGGCGCTTGTAAAGCTGGTAAAGGAGCACAATCCGCAGACACTTGTGCATGTCGATGCGGTACAGGCGTATGGCAAATTAAAATTCACACCGAAGCAGCTTGGCGTGGATCTGCTCTCTGTGAGCGGGCATAAGATTCACGGACCAAAGGGAAGTGGAGCACTCTATATCAAGGACAAGACATTGATCCGCCCAATCATTTACGGAGGTGGGCAGCAGAATTTTATGCGTTCCGGTACGGAGAATCTACCGGGAATCGCAGGCATGGGGCTTGCGGCGGAGATGATCTATACCGATCATGAGGCGAAGATGCAGCATGTGCGGGAGGTGCGGGATTATCTCGTATCGGAAGTAACGAAGATCGAGGGTGTCTACGACCATTCCGGGGAGGCACCGCATATCGCGAGTATCAGCTTTGAAGGGGTGCGCGCTGCCGTTTTGATGCGTGCCATCGGAGATAAGGGTATCTATGTATCAGCAGGTTCTGCCTGTTCTTCGAACAAACCGCAGATAAGCCATGTCCTGACAGCAATCGGTTTGTCGCAGGAGCAGTTGGAGTCGACACTCCGGTTCAGCTTCTGTGAGTGGAACACAAAGGAAGAAGTGGATTATTGCGTGGAAGTATTAAAGGAAACCCTTCCAATGCTGCGGCGCTATACACGGAAGAAATAATTGCTATTCCTCGTTATTTCTGTTATAGTGAAACGATGGAAATAAAACAACTATGGTAGTAGGAAATGAGGATTACGATGCAGTATAAGATGTTTTTGATCAAATATGCGGAGATCGGAACGAAAGGAAAGAATCGTTACGTCTTCGAGGAAATTATGTGCAAGCGTATGCGTGCACGCTTAAAGCCGCTGGGCAAGTTTGAGGTACGCCGGGAATACGGACGTATTTTCGTCGAGGCGTTCTCGGATTACGATTACGAGGATGTCATGAAGGTACTCACAACGATCTTCGGTATCGTCGGTGTGTGCCCGGTCAAGGTTGTGGAGGAGTTGAGCTACGAGGCAATCTCCAAGGCAGTCGTTGCGCATGTGGCAGAAGAATATAACGATAAGCATTTTACATTCAAGGTAAATGCAAGAAGAAATAATAAGACATTTCCAAAGACTTCGATGGAGTTAAACTGTGATCTTGGAGCCGATCTGCTGGATGCCTATCCAGATATGACGGTCGACATTCATAAACCGGATGTATTCATCAACGTGGAAGTGCGAAATGTCACCTATATTTATTCCCAGATCATTCCGGGACCGGGTGGACTTCCGGTCGGCACGAATGGTAAGGGTATGACGCTTTTGTCTGGCGGTATCGACAGCCCGGTTGCGGCATATATGATCGCGAAGCGTGGTGTGGAGATTGAGGCAGTGTATTTCCATGCACCACCATTCACAAGCGAGCAGGCGCGGACGAAGGTTATCGATCTTGCGAAGATTGTGTCGAAGTATTCAGGTGTGATCAAACTTCATGTGGTGCCGTTTACCGATGTGCAGCTTGCCATCTATGACAATTGTCCGCATGATGAACTGACGATCATCATGAAGCGGATCATGTATCAGATCGCGCAGGAGATCGCACTGAAAGAAGACTGCCAGTGCCTGATCACCGGAGAGAGTATCGGACAGGTATCGAGCCAGACGACACAGAGTCTGCTCGTCATCGACAGCGCAATCGATAAGCTTCCGGTATTCCGTCCATGTATCGGTATGGATAAGCAGGAGATCATTGATATCTCAGAGAAGATCGGAACGTATGAGACGTCCATTCTTCCATATGAAGACTGCTGTACAACATTTGTAGCACAGCATCCGGTGACAAAGCCGAAGATGGAGCAGATCTTAGAATCAGAGAAGGCACTTGTCGGTAAGATTGAGCCTCTGATCGCGAAGGCAGTCGAAGACGTCGAAATTGTATATTGTCGTTAATAAACAGGATAAATCAGGCAGGAAGTGAGAGACGTGGAAAAAAGTAAAAAGGGAATCGTATGTATTTTGTTATCTGCATTTTGCTTTTCTCTTATGAGCTTATTTATCCGGCTAGCCGGAGATGTGCCGACGATGCAGAAATGCTTCTTCCGGAATCTGGTTGCGATGCTTATCGCAATTGCCGCACTGGTAAAGGCGCATCAGCCGTTTCAGATCGGAAAGGGCAATCTGAAGTATCTGCTTTGCCGAGCCATCGGTGGTACGTGTGGATTGATCTGTAATTTTTATGCAGTCGATCATATTTCTATATCAGATGCTTCCATGCTCAATAAGCTGTCACCGTTTTTTGCGATTATCTGCTCGTTCTTCGTGTTGAAGGAGGTTGCGGGTAAGCTGGACTGGGTGACCGTAATTGCAGCATTCGTCGGAATGCTGCTTGTTGTGAAGCCGACGATGAGCATGGAGACAGTGCCGGCTCTGATCGGGGCACTCGGCGGATTTGGCGCCGGTTTTGCGTATACGTTTGTCAGAAAGCTTGGACAACGCGGAGAAAATAGTATGATTATCGTATTGTTCTTCTCCGCCTTTTCCTGTGCAGTGACATTGCCTTTTTTCGTGTTCCAATATCAGCCGATGAGCGGGCTTCAATGGCTGTTTCTGATCTGTACGGGAATTTCGGCTGCAGGAGGCCAGATCTTCATCACGAAGGCGTATTCGTATGCACCGGCAAGGGAAATCTCGGTGTATGATTTCTCTATTGTGCTTTTTACGGCATTATGGGGATTCCTGTTCTTAGATCAGATCCCGGATTACCTGAGCGTGATCGGATATGTGGTGATCATCGGAACGTCTGTGGTGAAGTGGTATATCACGATTGAACGGCCGCACAGACAGGAAATTCACAGGGAACAAGAGTTAAATGATAGATAATACAGAGAATAGTCAGAGAAAGAATAAGATAGAAGATACAGAGCAGTCAGCCTGTACGCTTTGCCCGCGGGATTGTAAGAAAAACCGTGCGGACGGCGAGATCGGTGTCTGTGGAGAGACCGCTGCCATGCGGATCGGACGGGCTGCTCTGCATATGTGGGAGGAACCGTGTATTTCCGGAGAGAAAGGCTCCGGGGCGGTTTTTTTCACCGGGTGTCCGCTTCACTGCGTGTATTGCCAGAATTACGCAATCTCGGATGGCGGCACCGGCAGGCAGATCACAGTGGAAGCGCTTGTGCAGATATTTCGTGATTTAGAAGCACAGGGCGCGGCGAATATCAATCTGGTCACTGCGGATCATTTTATCCCGCAGGTGGCACAGGCAATCCGACAGGCGAAGGACCAAGGATTTTCCCTGCCATTTATCTATAACACAAGCAGTTATGTCCGGGTGGAAGCTCTGCGTATGTTAGATGGATTGGTGGATGTCTATCTGCCGGATATGAAATATATGGATGTGGATACGGCGGCGAAGTATTCCCACGCACCGGACTATCCGGTGGTGGCGAAGGCTGCGATTGCGGAGATGGTGCGCCAGTGTGGTGAGGTCGTCCTTGATGCGGAGGATGCGTATATAAGACGTGGCGTGATCGTACGGCATATGTTACTGCCAAAGCATCTGTTAGAAGCAGAGAAGATTATACGATATCTTTACGAGACGTATGGAAACCGGATCTATATCAGTATGATGAGCCAGTACACACCGGTTGGTGATATCGGGGTAAGGTTCCCGGAGCTTGCAGATAAAGTTCGCCGGAAATCGTACCGCAAACTGCTTGATTATGCAGTGAACTTAGGCGTGGAGCAGGCGTTTTATCAGGAAGGGGAAGTGGCAAAAGAAAGCTTCATCCCGGAATTTTATAAGGAATAACAGGAGAGACAACATGGATATATTACAGGTAATCGCAGATGAATTGCAGATTAAAAAAGGTCAGGTAGAAAAGTCGGTTGAACTGATCGACGAGGGTGCAACGATTCCATTTATCGCAAGATACCGGAAGGAAGTGACCGGCTCCTTAAATGATGAGCAGTTACGTGCACTGTCTGAGCGTCTTGTGTATCTGCGGAACTTAGAGGAGAAGAAAGCGTCCGTACTTGCAACGATCGAGGAGCAGGGCAAGCTGACAGACGAATTAAAGAAACAGATCGAAGCAGTAATGACGATGGTAGCATTGGAGGATCTGTACCGTCCATACCGTCCAAAGCGTCGGACAAGAGCGACAATCGCCAAGGAGAAGGGCTTGGAACCACTTGCAGAGATCTTACGTGCACAGGCAACAACAAGGACGATCGAGGAAGAGGCAACCGCTTTTGTTGATGCAGAAAAAGGCGTGGAAAGCGTACAGGATGCCATCGACGGAGCCAAGGATATTCTCGCAGAAGTGTATGCGGATGATGCGGATTACCGGACGAAGCTTCGTGCGATGACAAAGGAGAGCGGAAGCCTTGTAGCAAAGGCGAAGGACGAGGAAGCAGATTCGGTCTATGAGATGTATTATGATTTCTCAGAGCCAATCAAAAAGCTGGTTGGACACCGGATTTTAGCAATCAATCGTGGCGAGGCAGAGAAATTTCTGACAGTGAAGATCGAGGCACCAAGACAGGAAATTTTACTCTGGCTTGTAAAGCAGATTATCGGAAATATGAAGCATGATAGTGCAAGCTATCTCTATGAGGCAATTACAGACAGTTATGACCGTCTGATCGCGCCTTCCATCGAGCGTGAAATACGGAATGAACTGACGGAGAAGGCAGAGGAGGGCGCCATCGGCGTATTCGGCAAGAACCTCCATCAGCTTTTGATGCAGCCGCCAATCTCCGGACAGGTTGTACTTGGCTGGGATCCGGGATTTGCACACGGAAGCAAGCTGGCAGTTGTCGATGAGACCGGAAAAGTGCTTGATACCGTCATTATCTACCCGACAAAGGGACAGAAAAACTATGATGCGGCGAAGCAGGTGTTGAAGAAGCTGATCGCAAAATATCATGTGACACTTATTTCTCTCGGAAATGGTACCGCAAGCCGGGAGTCGGAAGCGATGATCGTCGAGCTGATGAAGGAACTGAACGTGGACTTAAAATATGTCATCACGGATGAGGCGGGCGCATCGATTTATTCTGCAAGCAAGGAGGCAACCGAGGAATTCCCGGATTTCGATGAGTGGCAGAGAAGTGCGGCAAGTATTGCAAGAAGAATTCAGGATCCGCTCGCAGAGCTAGTGAAGATCGATCCGAAATCCATCGGTGTCGGACAGTACCAGCATGACATGAACCAGAAGAATCTTGGCAATGCCCTTAACAATGTTGTGGAAGATTGTGTAAACTCAGTCGGAATTGATTTGAATACAGCCAGTCCGGCATTGCTTTCGTATGTGTCCGGTATCAATAAGACACTGGCAAAATCAATCGTGTCATACCGCGAGACAAATGGCAGCTTCAAGAATCGTAAGGAGCTTTTGAAGGTGCCGAAGCTTGGACCAAAGGCATACGAGCAGTGTGCCGGTTTCCTGCGTATCCATGGCGGAAGCGAAGCACTGGATGCGACAAGCGTTCATCCGGAAAGCTACGAGGCAACCAAGGCTTTGATGGAGAAAATCGGTGTTTCCGAGGATGATATCAAGCATGGCGGCATGAAAGGCATCAGCAAGAAAACAAAGGATACGAAGAAGCTTGCGGAAGAGCTTGGAATCGGTGAACCGACGCTTGTCGATATCGTGAAGGAACTGGAGAAGCCGGGCAGAGATCCGCGAGAGGAGATGCCAAAGCCGATCCTTCGAAGCGATGTACTGGAGATGAAAGATTTAAAACCGGGTATGGAGCTGAAAGGAACGGTGCGGAATGTGATCGACTTTGGTGCGTTTGTCGATATCGGTGTGCATCAGGATGGACTTGTGCATATTTCCCGGATGTCAGACAAATACATCAAGCATCCGCTGGAGGTTGTATCGGTTGGAGATATCGTGGATGTGACGGTAATGAGTGTCGATCTGGACAAGCATCGGATACAGTTATCTATGATAAAATAGGGTGAAATAGAAAAATTTTAAAAAAAATCAAAAAATATGAAAATTTTTCTTGCATATTGAAAAGTTATTTGGTAAAATAGCCTATGTTGTGAGCCCGCAAAGAAGAAATATGCAGGCAGGGCTTAATATTTGTCAAGGAGGTGCTAACGGTGGCAAAGTGTAGTATTTGTGAAAAAGGAGCTCATTTCGGTAACAATGTGAGCCATTCTCATAGAAGATCAAACAGAATGTGGAAATCAAACATCAAGTCTGTGAAGGCAGTAGTTAACGGTACTCCTAAGAAGATTTATGTTTGCACACAGTGCTTGAAGTCTGGTAAGGTTGAGAGAGCCTAAGCAGATGGTAAAAAAACAGCATATTAGTATGCTGTTTTTTTTATGCCGTCCGTTGATACGCAGAGATGACAAATAAATAGAATTGCATAGCAGGTAAAAGTTGCTAAATCCTGTTAAAAAGGGTATAATGTCACTATATGACTTTAAACAGCCGGAATCAGTCTGGCTTATTACGGAAACGGAGGTAAACGCATGAAGGGTTATTTATCGAATGAAAACGGTGAAATCATTATAGAGAATGAAGTTATTGCCCAGTATGCCGGACACGCTGCATTGGAGTGCTTCGGTATTGTTGGTATGGCAACCATCAGCATGAAGGATGGTATTGCGAAGCTTTTAAAGGGCGACAGTATCAGCAAGGGTGTCAATGTAGTCATCGGTGAGAACAATGAGCTGTCTATTGATTTTCACATTATTGTGGCATATGGTGTCAGCATTTCGACGGTATGTGACAATCTGATCAGTACCGTACAGTATTCCATCGAAGAGATGACAGGTATGAAGGTGAAGGCAATCAACATCTTTGTTGAGGGCGTTCGTGTGATAGATTAATAACATAGATCAGGAGGACAGACAAAGTGGCTACAAAGGTAATTGATGCCCAGTTGTTACAGAAAGCATTTATTGCTGGCGCATACAACTTAGAGAGAAATAAAGATTATATCAACGAATTGAACGTATTCCCGGTGCCGGATGGCGATACAGGTTCCAATATGTCACTTACGATCATGGCGGCAGCCAGAGAGGTAAGTGCACTGGAGAACCCATCGATGGATGAGCTTTCCAAGAAGATTTCCAGCGGTTCCCTGCGTGGAGCAAGAGGAAATTCCGGTGTTATCTTATCCCAGCTTCTGCGTGGCTTCTGCAAGGAGATCAAGGGCAAGAAGCAGATTACAGTATCGGTACTTGCAGATGGTTTCGTACGTGCCGTAGAGACGGCATATAAGGCAGTTATGAAGCCAAAGGAAGGTACAATCCTGACTGTGGCAAAGGGCGTCGCAGAGAAGGCAGTGGAGCTTTCTGAGATGGACATGGATTTCGAGACACTCGGACAGGAGATTCTCGATCATGGTAACGAAGTGTTAAAGCAGACACCAGAGCTGTTGCCAGTATTAAAGGAAGCAGGCGTGGTTGATTCTGGCGGACAGGGACTGATGGAGTTTCTGACGGGTGCATACAACGGCCTGACAGGAAAAGAAGAGATCAAAGAGCCGGTGACATCCGGCGGTGCAGCGAAGGCACAGACGATGTCTTCGGAAGAGATTGATACATCCCATATCAAATATGGTTACTGTACAGAGTTTATCATTATGCTTGAGAAGGAATACAATGCAGAGATCGAGGCAAAGTTCAAGGAGTTCTTAACTTCAATCGGTGATTCTCTCGTTGTTGTATCGGATGATGAGATCGTGAAGGTACATGTGCATACGAATCATCCGGGACTTGCGTTTGAGAAAGGTCTGGAGTATGGTTCCCTTACAAGCATGAAGGTCGACAATATGCGTGAGGAGCATAAAGAAAAGGTCATTCATGAGCAGGATCGCAAGAAGGCTGCCGAGCAGGAAGCTGCGAAGGAAGAGCCGAAGAAGCCATTTGGGTTTGTGGCGGTTTCCGTCGGAGAAGGCTTGAATGATATCTTCAAGGATCTCGGTGTCGATCATATCATTGAGGGTGGACAGACGATGAATCCAAGTACGGAGGATGTGTTAGATGCAATCTCCAAGGTAAATGCAGAAACTGTATTTGTATTCCCGAATAACAAGAATATTATCTTAGCAGCCAATCAGGCAGCCGAGATTGAGGAAGAGAAACAGGTGATTGTGATTCCAACCAAGACGATTCCACAGGGTATCAGTGCGCTCATTTCGTTTGATGAGACAGCAACTGCCGAGGCAAATCAGGCTGGCATGGAAGATGCGATTACTGCAGTGAAGAGTGGACAGGTTACCTATGCCGTGCGTGATACTTCCATCGATGGCAAGGAGATCAAGACCGGCGATTATATGGGTATCGACGATGCAGGTATTCAGGCAGTCGGACAGGATATCACAGAGGTGGTAAAGGATCTGATTGGTGCGATGGCAGATGAGGATTCCGAGCTTCTGAGCATCTACTACGGCAGCGATGTCGAGGAGGAGAAGGCAAATGCACTGGTAGAAGCTGTGCAGGCAGCGTATCCGGACTTTGAAGTCGAAGCGCATGCAGGCGGACAGCCAATCTACTATTACATTTTGTCTCTGGAATAAAGTGAATCAACGAAATTGTCGGAAAACAATTTCATGTATAAATCCTGACAGAACGTGTGTTTTGTCAGGATTTTGTTATAGAAGATGGAAAGAAAAATATGAGAAAAGAAGACAGTATCCAGACAATTAAAGGCATTGGAGAGAAAACGGCAGAAAGCTTTGCGCGGCTTGGCATTTTTACGATCGATGATCTGCTGCATACATATCCTCGTAACTATCTAAGCTACGAGGAACCGGTGTGTATCCGGGATGCAGCAGTTGGCGAGCGGCATGCGATCCGGGCGATGATCACCTCTTATGTGACTGTCAAGCAGGTGCGGAGCTTAAAGCTTACAATCCTGACGGTCAGTGACGGTGATATGACGATGCATATGACATGGTTTAATCAGCCATTTTTAAGAAATGTGTTCCACAAGGGGGATTCGTATATCTTCGTTGGAACGGCCAAAGTAAAAAATGGCATGCGTGTCATGGAGCAGGCAGAGTATTATAAACTTCCGGTGTATGCCGGGATGCAGCAGGAAATGCAGCCGGTTTATCCGCTTACGAACGGACTTTCGAACAAGACATTCCAGAAAGCCATCATGGCAACACGGGAGCTGATTTGTCAGATGGACGATTATGTACCGGAGGAGGTACGGGCAGAGCACAGTCTGATGGAATTATCGGAGGCGTATGAGAACATTCATTTTCCGATGAATCAGGCTGTCTTAAAAAATGCGATCCGCAGACTTGCTTTTGACGAGTTTTATCAGTTCCTCTATGATATGGCATCCATGAAGAAGACAACGCAGTTACAGGAGAATCTGCATAAGATCGTACAGGGCAAGGCAGTTGCGGATTACATATCGAATCTTCCGTTTTCCCTTACAAAGGGGCAACAGCAGGCAATCGAGGATATCTTAGCAGATATGGGTGGCGATGGTGTGATGAACCGCCTGATCCAGGGAGATGTCGGATCGGGAAAGACGGTCGTTGCGGCTGCAGCTCTGCTTGCCTGTGCGAAGGCTGGGTATCAGGGTGCGCTCATGGCACCGACGGAGGTGCTTGCGCGACAGCATTACGAGGAGTTGGCGGAGCAGTTTGCACAGTATGATATCCGCACGGCATGTCTCGTTGGCTCGACTCCACTGAAAGAGAAGCGGAGAATTTACGAAGCAATCCAGCAGGGGGAAGTCGATATTGTGATCGGTACGCATGCGCTGCTGGAAGATAAGGTGGAATTCAAAGATCTGGCACTGGTTGTAACCGATGAACAGCACCGGTTCGGCGTCAACCAGCGAAAGAAATTATCAGACAAAGGGTATGGTGTTCATACGCTTGTCATGTCTGCGACACCGATTCCGCGGACGCTTGCCATTATCTTATATGCAGATATGGATATCTCGATCATCAAAGAGTTACCAAAGGGCAGAAAACCGATCAAAAACTGTGTGGTTGGCACGAATTACCGCCAGACGGCATACCAGTTTATCGCAGGGCAGATTGCCGAACAAAGTCAGGTCTATGTCGTCTGTCCGATGGTGGAAGAAAGCGAGACGCTTGACGTGACGAATGTTACAGAATATGTCGATACTATGCGGGCGAATCTGCCAGCAGGCACACGGATCGAGATGTTGCACGGACAGATGCGGGCAGAAGAGAAAAATGAGATCATGAAACGGTTTTCGGAAGGTGAGATTGACGTGCTTGTATCGACAACGGTTATCGAGGTCGGTGTCAACAACCCGAATGCAACCGTGATGATGGTGGAAAATGCAGAGCGGTTTGGACTGGCACAGCTGCATCAGCTGAGGGGCAGAGTCGGACGTGGAAAGAAGCAGTCATACTGTATCTTCATCAATGGGAAAGAATCCGAAGAATCAATGGAACGTCTGCGTGTGCTGGAAAATTCCAACGATGGATTCTTTATCGCAAGTGAAGACCTGAAACTCCGAGGACCGGGAGATTTCTTTGGAATCCGACAGAGCGGCGATGCATTGTTTGAGCTTGCGGATATCTACAATCATGCGGATATGCTGCAGCTTGCACAGGACATGCTCAAAAAATACGGAAAGACGATACAGCCAGTCCGCAGAAACCGGGGAGGAATCTCTGAGACCGTGTTATAGAAAAAACGCCAGATTTCCTATGAAAACGGTTGCCGAAAAGGGCAAAAAAGCATATAATAGGCACGTGTTTAATTAAATAAGATAAGAGGAATGACATGAAAGTAAAAGTAGGGTATATTACACGCTGGAGAAGAGCCATTTTCTTTACTCTGGTGGCATGTATTGTTGTATTTGGACTGGTATCTACCGTATGTGCGAAGCTGATCGAAGCGGCACTTGTTTCGAATATGGTAAGTGTTGCGGCACTGCTTCTGTGCATCGTTGTATTTGTGCTTGTATTGAGTGACAAATGGGAACGCTTTGAGGGCGAAGGAATCGCCGCGATTGAGAACGGGGAATTTACATATCATGATAAGAAGCGCCATATCGAGATTGCGATGGATGATATAAAAAGTGTAGATATCAAACCGATTACACTTGGACAGACAAGCAAGACGAATCTTGCGTATCTGCTCGTGATCAAGACGAATAAGAAGAAATATCAGATTGAGTCGGAGCGTGCCAGAGGACAGGCATACGATGAGGTTGACCTGCACCGATTATATATCTGGATACAGGAAAAACGTACAAAGTAAGAGGGTTACAGGGGAAGGAATCAGGTGAAGCAATGAAGAAAAATAATAATAAGGTATGGATTGCGGTGATCGCAGTGCTGGTTGTCGTGATCGCGGCATTGATCGTAGTGCTGGTGCGCAGAAAACCGAAGGATGACGTCGAGAAGGTAACCTCCGAGGAGGCAATCCAGACGGAGACAGAGGCAACGCCGGAGACAGCCTCGGATGCGACAGAAGCGGCAACAACAGAGGCGCAGGCGACACAGGATTGTTTTGTCAAAGTGACCAACAGCAATTCGTGGGAGAGTGCAAACGGATACAGCGGACAGCTCGATTCAACGATCACGAACAAGACAAGCGGTGCACTGAAAAACTGGGAGATTCGGATGACGGTGCCAGATAAGACGACATTAGATAGCTCATGGAATGGAACATTCAAGCTGGATGGAACGACATTATCGGTAAAGTGTGTGGATTACAATGCAGAGGTTCCAGCAAACGGCAATCTGAAGGATATCGGCGTCATCGTAACTGTGCCTTCACAGGCAGATCTGAAGGCCATCTGTGACAGCGCCGTGCTGTATGTAGATGGAAAAGAATACAAAGGAAGCAGTGCGTCTTCAACAACAGAGGCAACGGAGGCAAAGGAAGAGACGAAGCCGAAGGAAAAGACAGAGCCGGAGAGCGGTACCCCAGTTGACAATCATGGCAAGCTTACATTGAAGGGAACGGATATTGTTGATAAAAATGGAGACAAATATCAGTTAAAGGGTGTCAGTACACATGGTATCGCGTGGTTCCCGGAATATGTGAATCAGGATGCGTTCCAGAGTCTGCGTGATGATATGGGAGCCAATCTGATTCGTATCGCGATGTATTCCGGTGAAAATAACGGATATTGCACCGGTGGTGACCAGAAGCAGTTAAAGGAATTGGTGAAAACGGGTGTGGATGCAGCAACGAACCTTGGTATGTATGTTATTATCGACTGGCATGTATTAGGTGACCAGAATCCACAGACCTATAAAGAAGAGGCAAAGGCATTTTTTGAAGAAATGTCTTCTCTGTATAAAGATTATGATAATGTGATTTATGAAATCTGTAATGAGCCAAATGGTGGAACGACATGGGCAGACGTAAAATCCTATGCGGAAGAGGTGATTCCGATTATCCGCAAGAATACGAAGGATGCCCTGATCATCGTAGGAACACCAACATGGTCACAGGATGTAGATATTGCGGCAGAAGATCCTGTTACCGGATATGACAATATCATGTATGCCGTTCATTTCTATGCGGCAACACATACGGATAACATCCGGAACAAAGTGACAACGGCGCTTTCCAAAGGACTGCCAATCTTTGTCAGTGAATTTTCCATCTGCGATGCATCTGGAAATGGTGCGATTGATTACGATCAGGCAGCAAAATGGTTTGATCTGATTGATTCCAACAATCTGTCTTATGCCGCATGGAACTTATCAAACAAGGCAGAGACGTCATCCTTGATTGATTCGTCCTGTACAAAGACATCTGGCTGGACAGACGAGGATTATTCTGAGACAGGAAAATGGCTCAAAAAGCAGATGCATGGAGAAAACTGATCAGGATGAACATGGCATATAGTCCAGGCATTCTAAAATAAATAGTAAAAGGAAGAAGAATATGCGTGTAATAGCTGGAACGGCACGTAGTCTGCCGTTAAAAACGATAGAAGGTCTGGAGACGCGACCGACGACAGACCGGATCAAAGAGACATTATTTAATATGCTGACCGGGTATGTGCCGCAGGCAAAATTCTTGGATTTATTTGCAGGAAGCGGCGGCATCGGAATTGAAGCGCTGTCCCGTGGGGCAGAGAGCTGTACCTTTGTCGAGCAGGCAAAAAATGCAGCCGCATGTATCGAGGATAATCTGAAATTCACGAAGCTTGCAGATAAGGCGCAGGTGCGGAAGTTTGATGCGGTAAGTTTTGTCTCATCCCTGCCGGAAATTGATTATGATGTGATCTTTATGGATCCTCCATATAGCAAGGGACTGGAGCGCAGAGTATTAGAGGTGCTTTCCACAAAGAAATTTATGACAGATACCCTGATTGTAGTGGAAGCCGCATTGGACGAGGATTTCTCGTATGTGGATGCACTTGGATTTGAAATAACAAAAGATAAGCATTATAAGACGAACAAGCATGTCTTTTTGATGCAGAAGGAGAACGTATGAGCATAGCAGTTTACCCGGGCAGCTTTGATCCGGTTACGCTTGGACATCTGGATATCATTCGCAGATCAGCGGCGATATTCGACCATGTAATTGTCGGAGTTTTGAATAATACATCGAAAAAACCATTGTTTTCTTTGGAAGAACGTGTTAATATGTTGAAAGATGTAGTTTCCGAGATTGAAAATGTATCGGTAGAATCGTTTGACGGTTTGCTGGTGGACTTCGTCCGTCAGAAGAATACGAACGTGATCATCCGGGGACTTCGTGCCTTAACAGATTTTGATTTAGAGATGCAGATGGCACAGAGCAACCGCATGGTTGCCAAGGATGTCGACACTGTGTTTTTGTCGACAAGCACGCAGTACTCGTATCTGAGTTCCAGCGTGGTAAAGGAATATGCAAGGTATGGTGTTGACCTGACTGAATTTGTTCCCGCGTGCATTATTCCCAAATTAATCGAGCGAATGAATGAGTTGGATATAAAGAGGTCATAGGAGGATTCTTAAGATGGGTAAAAAAGGCGTTGAAAGTATGATCGAGGAGATCAAGGTATACATTGAAAATTGTAAGCCAATGCCATTGTCACAGACAAAGATTTCAGTACAGAAGCCAGAGCTTCTCTCTATGTTGGATGAATTAGAGTTAAAGCTTCCGGGCGAGATTGAACGTTGTAAGAAAATTATGCGTAACAAGGAAATGATTCTTGCTGATGCAAGAACCCGTTCCGATGCGATTATTACAGAGTCCGTAAATGAGGCAAATCGTATGATTGAACAGAACGAGATCACACGTCTTGCCAACATTCGTGCAGACGAGATTCTGGAGAATGCCAGAAATCAGGCACAGCAGATCGTAGATCAGGCTTCTGAGGAAGCAAATGAGATCCGTCTGGGAGCAATGTATTATACAAAGGACAAGCTTACAGAAATGCGTGATATCTTCCAGAAGATTCATGACATGGAGAAGGAAAATTACCGTGTTCTGATCGAGTCTCTGGAGAACGATACGTATGTGATCGAGACAAATATGACAGAGATGGATACGAACATCAATATGTTCACTGCTTCTTCTAACATGTCTTATGAGGAGACGGATGATCTTGACAGCGCATTCTCAAATGAGCCAGCTCCAGCTCCGGCACCACAGCCAGCTCCAAGCTATCAGGAGGAAGCCGCTGAGGATGAGGAAGAGCCAGAAGAGGACGATGACGATATCGACGTATACGGCGAGCGTGACGAGGAAGAGGATGACGACGATGATTTTGATGATTTCTTAGACGAGTAAGAGATACATTGCAAAACCAGTCATACATCCACAGATACATTTGACAACGAAATAATAAATCATGGACAGCCCGGATTTTTTCGTGACCTGTAAGGTTTGGAGAAAGGCAGAGATGCCGCCAAACGAGGTACACGCAAGAATCAGGGCTGTTTTGCTTGCAAGGGGAAATGCACTTGCGGCAAGCACGGTGCTTCCCTGAGTGATCTCGAGTATGCCGCACAGGACGGTCGATACATCCTGTGGCAGGCCCGGGATGGCGCAGACAAGTGCAAACAGGATGGAACAGATCATGATGTACAGACCGACATAGGTGATCTGAATGACGGATTGTAACAGCAGATCGTTTGTCTGCATGGATATGGCTTGCTGAGATACACCTTTCTGGGGATATTTAGAGGTATGTACAGATGGGGGTGATAAATGACTGGTAATGGCAGCTTCTTTGGATGCAGGATGCAGTTTGGAGAATGCGGATGCATATTTATCTTTCTTGATCACATGAAAAACAAGAAATACGATGGATGTGACAAGCACATACGGCACATAGAGAACTACAAGCAGAAACCAGAACGGAAACCGATCCTGCAGCACAGTGTGACCGATATAGCCGGACAGAAACATTGGACTGATGTTATTACACAGAGGGAGCAGTATCGTGGCGGTGGATGGCTTGATATAGCCTTCCTTCGTGAAGTCGGAAGCCATCTTTGCACCGAGCGGATAGCCACATAGAAGTCCGAGCAGGAATAAGACAGGAATCGCATAGGCGGCGCCTGTTTTTTTGGTGCGGATTTTGAGGACGAAGAGGTTTGATAAGAGCATAAAGGGAAGAAGCAGGGGCAGGACATCGTGAAACCAGAGCATAAGTCCGGCACGTGCCCCGGTGACTACGACCTGATTTTCCCCGATGAGTGTCAGAAGAAAAATAATCAGACAAAATAGCATAGAAAAACTCCCATATCTTCCATAATAAAATGTATGAACGTGGAAGGTGTTATAGAACCGGGAGTTTTCTTGTATAATCGTTCGGAAGTGTGATGCCGTAATGATTATAGTAGATGCAGTTGTAAAGTTCAGTTGCACGCAGATCGTATTGCCACATGGTGCGTGCGAGTTCTGTGTCAATGGCAGGATAGGCGGAAAGTATAGTGTCAAAATCAGCTTTCTTCGTGATGACTGGAATCATAGATGATTCATGTAGCTGCCGGATCAAGCTGCTGGATTCCTTTTTCAGCGCCAGTATATTTGCATAACATGCATAGTCGGATCCGATAAACTTCTGCCGGTCGGACTCGGTATAGCCAAGCAGCAGATGCAGGAGTGCACGGGCAATCCGGCTTCTTGTGATATCCTTTGTCTTTAACTGTTCGACAAGTACTTCATAGTCAATTGTATATGGTGTACGCTGCAGTTTATCCGCAAGCGCAGGGGACATATCACAGATATCCGAAAGCTCCGGTTCCCGAAGTCTGCAAGCCTGTACGAAAGGTGTCAGCATTGCATCCGACAGATAGGTGTGGTCGGGTGTCTCCATGCGCAAATAGGTTGCCGGTGGCACCTGTGAGGCAAGTGCTGAAACGTCCGTTCCTTCGGTAAGGGCTGTCCGGATGGCTGTTGCGGAGCTGATCTGTGCCTGCAGATCGGTGTCATGATAGTCGTTCGAGATCCGTTTGATAAAGATTGGTTTGATATGCGCGTTCAGCTTTCGGATCGCACACAGATACGAGAGCGCGAGCGTATTATTTGGTGTTTCCAGAAGGGCTGCTGCCGAATCCCCGCAGATCGTGGCAATCGCCATTTGCCTAGCTTTTGGATAGGAAGCACCGTTTTTTAATGCCTGCTTTAACGCAAGCTGATAATTCTCTGGTTCCTCAACCAGAATCTCTGCAATCTCATCAAACATTTCCGGTTCTGCCTGCTCGACGCCGAAAGCCAGATAGTCGATCGCGTGAAGCTTACTTAAGATTGCGACAGCACCATCCGCAAAATCTCCGGCACTTCCGGTCGCATACACAAATGGAAGCTCTAAACTAAGGTCGAATCCATCTGCAACTGCCATTTCTGCGCGCGTGTATTTGTCCCACAGAGCGATACTGCCACGCTGTAGGAAATTCCCGCTCATGAGCGAGACCGCGTGATCGGCATGCGAAAGAGACATCGCTTCCTCGAAGAGATAGTGATGCCCGTTGTGGTATGGATGAAATTCTGCGATGACTGCTACGTTACTCATATCGGTATTATACCAATCCGGTCAGAATTCATCAAGGCTTGCCGGCTGGGATTTGGTGGAAACTTATTTTGGTTGGCATTTTTTTAACTATGATATATAATATGGAATCGTTGATGATATAGGACATTGACATTCAGGGATAAAATGGAGAGTAGACGATGAAGAACGAACAAGAAAAAACAGAATGGATGCAGAAGCCGGTGGTAGTATGGCTTGGTGCCATGCTTTGCTGCTTCCTGTGGGGAAGCGCATTTCCGTGTATCAAGATCGGATATAAACTGTGGGAGATCAATTCGCTGGACACAGCATCGCAGATCCTGTTCGCAGGTATGCGGTTCCTGCTTGCGGGCATACTGGCAATCGTGCTCGGAAGTATGCTTGAGCGGCGGCTTCTGAAACCGGAGCAGGGCGCGGCAGGGAAGATTCTGTGGTTGTCGCTTCTGCAGACAGTCGCACAGTATATGTTCTTCTATATCGGACTGGCACATACAAGTGGCGTGAAGGCGTCGATCATAGAGGCAGTCAATGTGTTTGTCGCAATCCTTGTATCGGGGTGTCTGTTCCGGCAGGAGACGATCCATGCCAGACAGATGATCGGCTGTCTGATCGGATTTGCGGGTGTAGTGCTGATTAACTTAAATGGCGTAGACTTCCATATGCAGGCAAATGGAGAGGGCTTTATCCTGTTATCGACGATTGCCTACGCATTTTCATCCGTGTTCCTGAAGCGATATTCTGCAAAGCATAATCCGGTGATGCTTTCCGGCTATCAGTTCATCGCAGGTGGCATCATTTTGATCCTGTGTGGTCTGCTGCTTGGCGGACGGATGGGTGCGGTATCAGCATCCGCTATCGGAATTCTTGTGTATCTGGCGTTTGTGTCCGCCGTTGCCTACTCGCTGTGGGGACTGCTCTTAAAATACAATCCGGTATCGAAGGTGGCAGTGTTCGGATTCATGAATCCGGTGTTCGGTGTGATCTTATCCGCATGGCTGTTGGATGAGCGGGAGCAGGCATTTGGTGTACTGAGCATAATTTCGCTTGCACTTGTCTGTGTGGGAATCTATATTGTCAATAAAAGAAATGAGAATTGTTAATTTGCTCTTGACCTAAAGGTAGGTGTAGGTGGTATAACGTAAGAGAACAATTATTGATACAGGAGATGAAACAAGATGGAAAAGCAGATCAGACAGACATATTTCGAGGGCGAACGCCCATTGTTTGGTGCGGAGCATCTGTCCATTCAAGATACGATTTTCGGGGAAGGAGAATCCCCGCTTAAGGAGAGCCGTGATATTTCGTTGGAAGGGAGCATTTTCCAGTGGAAATATCCGCTCTGGTACAGTAAGAATATTGCGGTGAAAGACGGCACATGGGCGGAAATGGCGCGTGCCGGTGTCTGGTACACCGATGATATGACGGTCGAGCGCGCGCTGATCGAGGCACCGAAGAATTTCCGGCGCTGTCGCAGACTGACGCTCAAAGAGGTTGCCCTTCCAAATGCTTTAGAGACATTGTGGCATTGCACAGATGTGACACTCGATCACGTGATGGCAAAGGGCGATTATTTCGCGATGGACTGCGAGAACATGAAGATTCAGGACTTCCAGCTTGCGGGAAATTATTCGTTCGATGGAGCAAAAAATGTGGAGATCCACAATGCGAAGCTGCTCTCGAAGGATGCATTCTGGAACAGTGAGAATGTGACTGTCTATGATTCGGTGATTTCCGGCGAATATCTGGGCTGGAATTCGAAGAATCTGACACTGATTAACTGTACGATCGAGAGCCTGCAGGGCATGTGTTATATTGAGAATCTTGTGATGAAGAACTGCAAGCTCGTCAATACAACGCTTGCGTTTGAGTATTCGACCGTCGATGTGGAGATACAGGGCGGTATCGACAGCGTAATCAATCCGACGTCCGGTGTGATACGGGCAGATTCCATCGGAACGCTCATCATGGAGCCGGAGCGGGTGAACCCTGCGGATACAGAGATTATCTGTAAAGAGATCAAAGAGACGAGGGATCATGCTCCGAAGTAAGATTAAGGCTATAATGAAGCAGGTTGATGTGTACGTAGGTCATCACACTATCGCGAGGTGACAAATGATATGAATATTGCAGATGGAGAAGATATTATGGCATATGATTTTGATAAAATAGTAGATCGTTCCAATACGAATTCCATGAAATGGAACGTGGCAGAAGGCGAGCTTCCGATGTGGGTAGCGGATATGGATTTCGAGACAGCGCCTGCAATTATGGAAGCAATCAGCAAGCGTGCGCAGCATGGTTGTTTCGGCTATACAGAGATTCCGGATGCATGGTATCAGGCGTATATCGACTGGTGGAAGATCCGCCATGATTTCACAATGGAGAAGGACTGGCTGATGTTTTGTACCGGTGTTATACCGGCAATCTCGTCGATTGTGCGGAAGCTGACAACACCAGCCGAAAAGGTACTGGTGCAGACACCAGTGTATAATATATTCTTTAACTCGATTCTGAATAATGGCAGACAGGTGTTAGAAAGTCCGCTTGTATTTGATGGAAATGCATATCATATTGATTTTGAAGACTTGGAAAAGAAACTCGCAGATCCGCAGACGACGTTGCTGATTCTCTGTAACCCGCACAATCCGATTGGAAAGATTTGGGACAAAGCGACGCTGGAACGAATTGGTGCTTTGTGCGCGAAGCATCATGTAATCGTGCTTTCAGATGAGATTCACTGTGATCTGACCGATCCGGGACGTGGATATATTCCGTTTGCATCGGTGTCCGATGTCTGTCGGGACAACAGTATTACTTGTATTGCTCCGACGAAGACATTCAATCTCGCAGGCTTGCAGACAGCAGCCATCTCTGTACCGAATCCGGTGATTCGTCATAAGGTATGGCGTGGAATCAACACTGATGAAGTCGCAGAGCCGAATGCATTTGCGGTTGACGCGGCAATCGCGGCATTTACCAAGGGCGCAGACTGGCTAGATGCGCTCCGTGCCTATATCTACGAGAACAAGCAATATGCAGTTCAGTATGTGAAGGAACAGATACCGGAATTGGAGATTCTTCCTTCGGAGGCAACCTACCTGTTATGGATCTACTGCAAGGATCTTCCGGGAAATTCGCGGGAGATCGCACACCGCATCCGTAAGAAGACGGGGTTGTTCCTGTCCGCCGGAAGCGGATTCTCCGGGGATGGGGACCGATTCCTGCGACTGAATATCGCCTGTCCAAGAGCGTTGTTAAAAGACGGTATGGAGCGGTTGAAACGTGGGGTGGAATCACTATGAGAATGACAACATTATGTTATATCGAGCAGGATGGGAAATACCTCATGCTGCATCGGACGAAGAAAAAGAAAGATATCAATAAGGATAAATGGATCGGTGTCGGCGGACATGCCGAAGAAGGCGAAGGACCGGAAGAATGTTTGCTTCGTGAAGTAAAGGAAGAGACAGGGCTGACACTTACGTCGTACCGGTTCCGCGGGCTGATTACATTTATCAGCAACGAGTGTGAGCCAGAGCTGATGTGCCTGTTCACGGCAGACGGATTTACCGGAGAGCTGATCACCTGCAATGAGGGGGATCTGGTCTGGGTGGATAAAACACAGGTGCCGGAGCTTCCGACCTGGAGCGGAGACGCCATATTCCTGAAGCAGATCCTGTCAGACGATCCAAGGTTTTTCACACTGCGGCTTGTGTATGTGGGCGATACACTCGTGGAACACCGGTTACAATTTTATTAGGCGGTAAATCGCATATGCAGCAACCGCGGAGATGGTCTCTGTGACCGGGAATGCCCAGAAGACTCCATTGGCACCGAGGACGCGGCTTAAAACAAAGGCAGCAGGTATCATGACAACGGCATAACGCGACAACGAAATCAGCAGGGACGCCATTCCCTTTTGCAGGGCTTCGAGCGCACCGCAACAGGTGACCGAAACTGCCGAGATGATAAATCCGATGCATATGATCGTGAGTGCCTTGACACCGATCTCAACCGTCGTCTCATTGTCGGTGAAAAGTCCGATCATCTGTCCCGGTATGAGCAGGGAGAGCAGCACACCGACCGCCATTACACCGGCGGTCAGACAGAGTGTAGTCCGGAAGATCTGCCGGACACGTTTCTTCTCGCCGGCACCGTAGTTGAAGCTGATGATCGGGCGGATACCCTGGATGATTCCGTTTGCAGACAGGTAAATAAATGTCTGCAGCTTATAATAAGCCCCAAGCACGAGGACGTATTTCTCCGAAAATGCCGTCAGGATACCGTTCAGACAGGAGATCATGAGCGACGGCAGCGCCATGTTCAGGGAAGCCGGAATGCCGACGGCGTACAGATTCCCAAGCAATGCCTTGTTAAACGACAGGTTCTTACGCTTGAAGGAAAGCGGCAACGGACGGAAGATGCAGAATAGCACATAGACAAGTAATGTGATCGTCTGTCCGATTCCGGTTGCGTAAGCGGCTCCCGCCATCCCCATCTTCGGAAATGGTCCGATGCCGAAGATCATCAGCGGATCGAGTACGATATTGGAGATAAAACCGCACATCATACTGAGCATGGAAACCTTCATTCTGCCGACCGACTGGAAGATCTTCTCCAGCGAGATTCCAAGCATGATGATGACCGAGAACACGAATACGCGGTTGGCGTAGATAAGTCCCATCTCGATGATCGTTTCATCCTTCGTATAAAGTCTCAGAAAATGCGGCATACCGGCCATACAGGCAACCATCAGAATGACTCCGTGAATCACACTTAAGAACATGCCTGTGACTGCTGCCTCGTCCGCTTTCTCCTGATCCTTCGCACCAAGACAGAATGCAATTCTTGCATTCATCGCGATACCGAATCCAACCGCGATTGCAGTCATCAGATTCTGCAGCGGATATACCAGCGAGATCGCAGTCATGGCATCCTCGCTGATCTTCGCCACGAAATAGCTGTCGACGATGTTATATAGGGAATTGATCGCCATGGAAATAACCATCGGCAAAGACATCGAGATAACCAATGGTAAAATCGGTTTTTCTTTCATAAAATTCTGGTTCATATTTTTCACTCCTTCGTAATTGTTGTGTATATCATCCTGCCTGCGGGCAGAGCAAACCTGTCTGCCGGGCAGGGCAAGAAGGATTGTCTTGCATAAAAAAACCACACAGCAAATATACTGTGTGGCGAAAAAAGAATTCTCTTAAAAAATCCACTCCCGTAAAGGGTTTTGGTATGTGATTGCGTGTCCGGTATGATTCCGGACACTTTCTGTATTCTAACGGGTGGGAGGATATTTGTCAAGTGGGGAGAGATAGATGCTGATCTGAATTTCCAGCTATCACTTTTTGCTATTTTAGTGTAAAATAAGATAAACACAAAGCTGATGCAGGTAACGGCTTGGAAGAGTCATAGATTATACTATAAGAAGGGGATAACACGATGGATAACACATCAGAACAGAAAACAGAAAATCGGGAAAAAAAGAAGATTGTCCGGGGACCAAGACTCAACCAGAAACTAAAAATCATGTATCTGATGAAGATTCTGCTCGAAGAGACAGACGAAGATCATGACCTGACACTGAACGAAATTGTTGAGAAACTGAAAGCATACAATGTCACAGCAGAGCGGAAGAGCCTGTACAGTGACATCGAGAATCTGCGCACGTTTGGTCTGGATATCATAGGCATGCAATATGGCAAGACCTACCATTATAAGGTTGCAAGCCGGCAATTCCAGCTTGTCGAGCTGAAACTTCTCGTAGATGCGGTGCAGTCCTCCAGATTCATCACAGAGAAGAAATCCGATGAGCTGATCGCGAAGCTTGAGAGCTACGCAAGCAAATACGAGGCGAAGAAGCTGGCACGTCAGGTCAATGTAAATGGACGCGTGAAGACGATGAACGAACGCATCTATTACAGCGTGGATAAGATTCACGAAGCGTTAAATGAGGAAAGCCAGATTAAATTCCAATATTTCACATGGACGGCAGATAAGAAGATGGAATTGAAGCATGGCGGGGCTTACTATAGTGTCAGCCCGTGGGCGCTGTGCTGGGATGACGAGAAATACTATCTGGTAGGATATGACAATAGAGAATACAAGATCAAACATTTCCGCGTCGATAAGATGGCAGACGTGTCTGTGGTCTATGAGGAGCGGGAAGGAAAAGAGGAATTCTCGAAAATGCAGATGTCGGAGTACACGAACAGGCTCTTCGGCATGTTCGATGGCAATCTGGAAACAGTAACGCTTCTGTGTGAGAACCATGCCGCAAATGTGATCATTGACCGGTTCGGAACCGATATTCCACTCATGAAGACCGACGCAGAACATTTCTCAGTCCGGGTACGGGTCTCCGTCAGCAAATTGTTCCTTAGCTGGATCATGGCAATTCCGGGAGTGAAGATCGTGGCTCCCGAGCGCACGGTAGATATGATGAAATCAGAGATTAAGCGGCTGCAGGAAATGTATCTGTAAGAGAGGGATGGGACTAATAATTTTGTATGTGTAATAGAACTGAAAGGATAAATATGGTAAAGAAAATTATGCGGGATCCACTGTTCCTGGCACAGAAGTCGGTGGATGCAACGGAAGCAGATAAACAAGTTATAACAGATTTGCTCGATACACTCCGGGCGAATCTGGATCATTGCGTCGGCATGGCGGCCAATATGATCGGCGTAAAGAAGAATATCATCGTCGTGGCAAGTGGACCGTTCCAATTCGCGATGGTGAATCCGGTTATCACGAAGAAAACAGGCGCGTATCAGGTGGAAGAGGGATGTCTGTCGCTCGACGGGACACGCCCATGTACGAGATATCAGGAGATAGAAGTCGATTACCTTGACCAGCATTTCAAGAAGCAGCATGGGAAATATTCCGGCTGGGTGGCACAGATTATTCAGCATGAAGTGGATCATTGCAACGGAGTTGTGATATAACTTTATGTTACAAAAAGAGAAGATAATACTTGAATGTTCATAATGCAAGTACTTATTTATGACAGTTGCTTTGCGTAAGATGGAGATACAAAGAAACGGAAATAAGAAGCATGGAGTCGTAAGATTCACGGAGGTTATCATTATGAGCGGAAATAATAATCAGAAATCAGTAGGTTATGCAATACTTGGAGTTATCATAGTGCTCGCAATAATCGGATTCTTCGTATCTTTGACCGAAAAAGAAGATCCGAAGTGTGCATTTGCAGGATGCGATAACACGGTATCGACGGAGGGCGGTTACTGCTATCAGCACAACACACCCGGAAAGCGCAGAAAGGCTGCATATGGAACAAGCAGCTCGCACAGTCATTCTACAACCAGCAGTACGACAGGCAGCGGTTCCACATCAAATAGTTCGGGCAGCAGTTCGAATTCCGGTTCATCGTCTAGCAGTTACAAGCCAAGCAGTTCGAACAGCAAGTATAACAGCAGCCATTCGCATGATTCTTACGATAGCGGCTACGATGATGTCTACATGGATGGCGATTATGATCAGGACCGGTACGACCGGGATGATGATTATGCAACCGGCGTGGATGATGCCATCGAGGAAGATATCGAGGATGGAGACGAAGGGGACTGGTAAGGGAAATATCCGGGAATTTCTTATATCAGGAACGGAAACGCAAAAGATGGTGTAACGACGAAATAAAGGATGTATATATGAAGAATTTTGAGATGCTGCAGAAGGTGTGTATAGATGAAGTTCTTGCCGCAGGTATCGAGCCGGGAAATATTGTCTCATGGGTTATAAACCGTCGTGCAAAAACAAGATGGGGAATGTGTACGAAAAATCTGGATGGAACATGCATTATACAGATTGCTGCCAGACTGATCGAGGATGAGCGTATATCCGAACAAGCCTGCAAGGAAACTATGATCCATGAGATACTACATACCTGCAAAGGCTGTAAGGGACATACCGGATTGTGGCTCATATATGCGAATATCATGAATAAGAAATATGGATATAACATAAAGCGAACCACCTCCGGCGAGGAGAAGGGCGTGGAGAATTACACCGCCTCTAAGAGACTTGATTATAAATATTGTTTTGTATGCGAGAATTGTGGTCAGATTATAAAAAGAAAAAAACAGTGCGAATTCACGAAGTATTACCGCAATTATACGTGCGGGATATGCGGAAGGAAGCGGGCATTTCATAAGGTGAAATATATGCAATAAATTTTGCCCAGTTGGCTTAAGAGGAGAAGTTGGATTGGATGGCGGAATATTATAAATAATAAAAAATATTTTACCTCCAATCAAACTTCAAATAAGCAGAATCGTGATTATGAATTAGTTGTTATTGGGGTTGTTTGAGTTAGATTCCGTTCCATAGTTTACAGTATTTTTTACCTGGGTATTTTCCGAATGAGGTTGTTTTGAAATCTGTGCGCTTGTGTTATTGGCAATTTGACTGAGAGGATAGCTCAACTCGTCAACCTTTGTGGTCAATTTTTTGATCTCTTTAATCAGTGTATAATTGAAAAGATATCCTACCAATATAGCAACTAATAATAAAATGCAAATACGGATTATCAGAGATACAACTCCGATGTTGAGTAATGAATCGGCATTTGTTAAAAACATAATTAATCCCCCTTGTAATAATATTTTGAGCGTGTGATAAAGCATGTAAATATGGTAATGATTTGGCTGAAGACGACTGTGAGAGTGTATTCAAACCTTGAATTATATATAACAGGTTTGATTTAAGTATGTCAAGAACATTAAAAAATTTGTTTCTTTCTGTAAATTTATAGAAAAGAAGAAAACTGGTAAGGGGAATACCGTTGCAACTACAAGGAAAATCAACTATAATAAATATATTAAGTATCGGTAAAAAAGGAAGAGAAATATAGGTAAATGAACAGCACACCAACACTTGATTATTACAATCAGAATGCACAAAGCTTTGCAACAGGAACTGTATCTGTAGATTTCCACGAAACGCAGGACAGATTCCTGAAGTTACTGGACAAAGGAAGCCTTGTACTTGACTTTGGTTGTGGATCTGGAAGAGATACAAAATATTTTCTGGAACACGGTATGCATGTAGAGGCAACCGATGGTTCCGAAGAGCTATGCAGGATTGCGAGTGATTATGCTGGGATACCCGTAAAACAGATGTTGTTCCAAGAGCTTATGGAAACAGAAAAATACGATGGCATATGGGCGTGTTCATCGATTCTGCATCTTCCGAAACAGGAATTGAAAGCTGTCTTGATGAAGATGGCAGATGCGTTAAAAGAACAGGGTGTTATCTATACTTCCTTTAAGTACGGGGATTTCGAAGGGGAACGAAACGGACGATATTTCACGGATTTCGCGGAAGACACATTCCGTGATTTCATTGCCGATATTGCAGAGATACAGATAGAAGAAGTTTGGATTACAGGGGACGTCAGACAAGGGAGAAATGAAGAGAAATGGCTGAATTTAATTATGCGGAAGAATTAAATAACAATGTAGACTATGATTATATAACAGATGCTATGACTGGCGATAGAGATGCAAGGATGCATCTCTATTTTCAGTTGCTTAAAAGTTTTCAAAAAGCGGAAAGCGTTGATATTATAGTATCATTTCTAATGGAATCGGGAGTTAATATGCTGATTAAACATCTGGGGAATGCGTTGAAGCGTGGGGCGAAGATACGCATTTTAACCGGGAATTATCTTGGCATTACACAGCCATCTGCACTTTATCTGATTAAGCGCAAATTAGGCAATCAGATTGATCTACGTTTTTATAACGAGAAAAATCGCTCGTTTCATCCAAAATCTTATATTTTCCATTACGAAGATTATAGTGAAATTTACATAGGTTCTTCGAATATATCAAGAAGTGCACTCACTTCTGGTATTGAGTGGAACTATCGCTTCCGTAGTACTACAGATCCGGAGAGTTACGATAAGTTTTACCAGACATTTGAAGATCTGTTTCAGAATCATTCCATTGCAATTGATGACGAAGAGCTGCGTAAATATTCAAAGAATTGGCACAAGCCGGCAGTATCAAAGGATTTGGAACGGTATGATGCGGAGTCGGAAGATGAGAAAGTTAAAGAATTATTTGAGCCAAGAGGTGCTCAGATAGAAGCGCTATGCACCTTGGAACACACGCGCGCAGAGGGAGCCAGACGCGCACTGATATCAGCGGCAACCGGTGTAGGAAAGACATATCTTGCGGCATTTGATTCAGAAAAGTACAAGCGGGTTTTATTTGTGGCACACAAGGAAGAAATCCTGAAGCAGGCGGCGAACTCATTCCAAAATGTCAGAAAATCAGATGATTATGGATTTTTCGATGGTAATGAGAAATGCAAAGATAAATCCGTGATATTTGCATCAGTTGCAACCTTAGGCAAATCCGAATATCTAAATGAAACGTATTTTCCAAAGGATTATTTTGATTATGTGGTCATAGATGAATTCCACCATGCAGTAAATGATCAGTATATGCGGATTGTGGAATATTTCAAACCACAGTTTCTGCTTGGATTGACTGCGACGCCGGAACGTATGGATGGCAGAAATATCTATGAAATCTGTGACTATAACGTGCCATATGAGATTTCGCTCAAAGATGCGATTAATAAGGGGATGCTGGTTCCGTTTCATTACTATGGAATCTTCGATAAGACAGATTATTCGCAATTGCATCAGGTGCGGGGAAAATATGATGACAGAGAATTGAATAAAACATATATCGGAAATGAACGTCGGTATGAATTGATTTATAAAAATTATTGTAAATACGGCTCGAAGCGTGCATTAGGGTTCTGTTGTTCGAAGGAGCATGCAAAGGATATGGCAAAGGAATTCTGTAGACGTGACATTCCTTCGGTGGCGGTGTATAGCGATGCACATGGAGAGTACACAGAGGAAAGAAGTATAGCAATCCAAAAACTGATGCAGGGCGAGATCAGAGTGATTTTCTCTGTCGATATGTTCAATGAAGGTGTGGATATACCTGCTGTTGATATGGTGATGTTCCTGCGCCCAACGGAATCACCAATTGTTTTCCTGCAGCAGCTTGGCAGGGGACTTCGAAAGAGCATGGGCAAAGAGTATCTGAATGTCCTTGATTTTATCGGGAATTATGAGAAAGCTGGACGTGTACGATTCTTGCTGACAGGAAAGACATTTTCAGAGACAAAGACATACAATCCAGCGGATCGGACAGATTTCCCAGATGATTGCATGATTGATTTTGATCTGGAACTTATTGATCTTTTCGCGGAGATGGATAAACGTACCCTGCGGGTAAAGGATTGCATACGCAATGAATATTATCGTGTGAAGAATCTGCTTGATAAATCACCGTCCAGACTAGAATTATTCACCTATATGGATGATGATGTGTATCAGTTAGCGATGCAGCATTCTAAGGAGAATCCATTTAATTTTTATTTGGATTATAAAAAGAATTTGAATGAGTTATCAGAAGAAGAAAAGGAATTTTTACAGGGAGAAGGTTACAAATTTGTCTGTTTGATTGAGACAACAAAGATGTCAAAAGTCTATAAGATGCCGGTGCTTATGGCATTTTACAATCATGGAGACATCCGAATGGAAGTTACGGAGCAGCAGTTGCTTGCAAGCTGGAAAGAGTTCTTCTCAACCGGAACAAACTGGAAGGACTTGGACAAGGATATGACCTATGAGAAGTACATGGCGATTTCAGATAAAGAGCACATAAATAAGATTCTGAAAATGCCAGTGAATTACTTGCAGTTATCTGGAGATGGATTCTTCGTGAAACGTGATGGATGTGCTCTGGCACTTAGTGAGAAGCTGCAAGATGTGATTGATAATCCGGTGTTCGTAGATCAGATGAGGGATGTGATTGGGTATCGGACGATGGATTATTATCAGAGAAGGTATAGGAAAAAATAACATAGACGATTTCAAAGATATTAAAATGTATATAAAGGACAGTAAAGTTAACGTTGTATAAGAGTTAAAAGCATCTTAAAGAATCTTGTTAACAATCTGCGGGAGAGATAAATGAAATATAAAACTATAGATTTATGTGCAGGCATTGGTGGAATACGCAGAGGATTTGAACTTGCCTCAGACACAAAGAATATGATAGCGGCAGAAATAGATGAATGGGCTTGTAAAACATATGAAAATATATATCACGAAAATCCTAGAAATGATGTAACTGATATAAAGTTTAAGGAAAAATTAAACTCGATTCACTACGATATATTATTGGCAGGGTTTCCTTGTCAGGCGTTTAGTAGTGTGGGATTACGGCAAGGATTTGAGGATAAAACAAAAGGAACCATTTTTTTTGATATAGCGTCTATCATCAAGATGACAAGACCTAAAGTTGTTTTTTTGGAAAATGTTCAAAATTTGTTATCTCATGATGGAAAGGCTACTTTTCGTACAATAATAGATACCTTAGATAGGCAATTAAATTATCATGTTGTAGGAGCAGAATATAATGATAAAGGTGAACTTATCAATGTTACAGACGCTTTTTTACGAAATTCAAAAAATTTTGGAATACCACAGAACCGACCACGAGTATACATTATCGCCTTTAGTAGAGATTATTTTGGTGTACATTTAAAATGTTTACCTTCGAAAATTCCGACGTGTAGAACGAAAAAGGCAATATTTGATAATCTGGAAGACATTTTAGAAGATGAAGTAGATGCTAAGTATTTTTTATCAAGCGGATATTTGGAAACTCTGGAAAAACATATCATTAATCAACGAAAAAAAGGCTATGGATTTGGCTATCGAATTGTTAATGAACCTGGAATTCTGAATCCGGTAGCAAATACTGTAATGGCGACAGGTGGATCAGGAAAGGAAAGAAATTTAATTTATGATGAAAAAAATGGAAATAAATATAAAGGAATGAATATAAAAGGAAAACGCTCTCCAATTAACGAAAAATGTATTAGGACTATGACTCCGACAGAATGGGGTAGGCTTCAGGGTTTTTTGGGGTATGCGTTTTTGGATGAAAATAATAATGAAAAATTTGAATTCCCTCCTAATATTCCACAAAGTCAACAGTATAAACAGTTTGGAAATTCTGTTACTATTCCAGTAATTGAAGAAATGGCTTGTTTTATTGTGAAATATTTAAATCTAATGTATGAGCAATTTAATCCTCTTGAAAAACGTTTATATAGTATGTATGGCAATGAGTTTTTTTTATGTAAACGCATTGCAAATCAATTAGGTAAAAATATGCGTAATGTGACATTGGATAAATTATTTAATGTGGTATATTTTTTTAGGCAAAACGATTTTAGGGTGAAAGAATTGGCTGAATTTTTAAATATAAGTTCTGCGAGAGCATCGCAAATAGTATTGCAATTACTGAAAGCTGAATGTATTTACAAAGAGGAAAAAGGTAGATATAGATTCAAAAATCTAATATCAGTGACTAGATAAGTTAAATTTGAAATAGAAGCTAAGGTGGGGACGATGGATAACAAGACAATTCAAAGTATGATAAATAAATGTGAAATTTTTTATGATGATTTACTGATATCTGCAGAGGAAATCATAAAAAAATATATGACTTTTTTTGCAAACGAATTAGATGAAGGGCAGAAAAGCATAGTTTTTGCATTTCACACTGGTTCTTTGTGCTTTGATGTTGCAGCTGTATCTGCGCTTATGTTTGCATGTATAGCATATAATTTGTCGAACAATGATGAAATTTTATGTACCCTTGAAATTGGGGATATGGTGTTATTTGAGGGAGAACGGTATCGGTGGAATGGAATAACAACAGGTACGGATGGGCAAAATTCGACAACGGAATATATGTGTATAACGCAGGATGGGAAAGGAAAAAATGGAATCCGCAAAAGGTTTATGCCATATCAACGCAATAAACATAAAATAAGACCGTATTTTGGCAACTCAAAGTTAACAGATGGTCGAGGAATACGAAAAACTAATAATAACAGAAATGAATTTTTAGAATATGTATTAAATGTGTCAGAGTATGAAGTCCCTAGCACCTTAGATATATCGGTTGTAGTTATTGCAGATAAAGGAGAATTTATAGATATTTGTCAGCATTTGAATATTTCATACAAAAATAAAAAAAAGGTGTATTTGACAGATATTATTCCAGTATCATATTTTACTGGAACAGGGGAAGAGATTCAAATTGGAAAAAATCCTTCCAAAGCAGAAGCGGTAATTAAGTCAACTAGTAAAATTTCAGTAGCACGTGATTTGATTTTAGATAAGTCGGGTAATAAAGTAATTGGATTGGTAGCGTTAAATGTTGATTCGTTAGTTACGAATGCATCTGGATTTAAGGATTTAATTCGAAGGAAAACGTTGCAGTTTGCTATTGTGGCAGCCCCATATAATGTAGAATCTGGTAATCTTGCTGTTGAACAGTATGAGGATGCGGCGATATTTGCATGCACCAAGGAAATGATTTCAACAATTTCACATGCAGTAAAGAGTCCCAATAAACTTACATATGAGTTAAACAGGCAAATCGGTAATGTAGGTAGAGATATAGATATTATATATATGAATGGAGGATGGACTTGGTTAGAATATCAGAATTTGAAAAATGGTTTATGCAGAATTCGTCAATCAAATTGGGAGGATAAAGAAAAAGAAGAGTTTATAATATGTTCGCTCGGCTTAATTAATTTATTTACATCTGCTTTTTTTTCAATGCAGGAACTGGAAGAGGCAATTGATAAAGGCTGGATAAATATGTCTGTTATTTCGCCTGCATTAAGGATAGAAAGATTAAGACAACTATCAGAATCAAGTCTTTCAGCAAAGGAATCTTGTGAGACGGTAATACTAAGCTTAGAGAAAATGTATGAAAATTTGTATGTTTCAAATCCAAAAGGAATCTGGTTACGACAATTAATACATAAAAAATCTAATATAAGGATTACATTTATTGTTGCAAAAGCATATTATATGGATCTTTTTCGACATTTTTTTGCTGAAAATATCGGCAATAATATTGTTTGTTGTACAGCAAATAGATTTGATGCAGGAAAACAGTATGATAGGATTGTTGTATTGGGAGATATTACAGGTAAAAGATTTAACCCATTACAATGTTATGCGGCAATGAAGATAGAGATGCTTCTGTATGATTGTGAAGAAAAGACTTTTCAATATAAGAAAAAAATGTCAGATCAATATGAGAGAAAACTAAATGTAAAAATAAAAGGGGGAAAAGGGATTAACGATGATAATGAAATGAATGATGAGAAAATATTGGAAAATAATGTTGCTGAGTCTATGAGGGAGTTTGCAAAACTGGATGAATTGGTTAACAAAATTGAAATGTTTGACATAAACAAAATAACAGTTATGGAATCATGTGCAAACAATAATACAGGATTGGCAGAAGTTAATTATATAGGTGTATTTTCAACGGGAGAAAAAGTGTTGTTTTCTAAATATTATTCAGCTGTTGTATATGATCGTATTGAACAAAAAGTTGTTGAGTCTTCTCCAATAAAACTTGTTCCAGGTGATGAATTGGTATTTACAAAAAGAAATGATTATACGAGTAACATAGTAGACATGATTTTCAATCAGTTGTTACATAACAATCAATTGTCGCAAGAAGTTCAGGTTGCAGCAGAACGGGCAAATCGTTGGAAAAGGGTTTTGAATGAATTTAAGAAGAAAAAGGGACTTTCATATAGGGAAGTAGCAAATGCTCTAAAAAAATTGGGAAGCACTTTACAAGAAGGAACAATAAGGCAATGGTTAAATGCAGATAGCCATATAATTGGTCCACGAACAGAGGAGACAATGCTTTTAATCGCTAAACTAACAAAAGATCCAGATATGTTATCAAATTCAAAGGTTTATTTTGAGGCTTGCAGAGCTGTAAGACATTATCGGAGAGAAATCCTTAATCTGATAGCACAGGCAATAAATGATAAGCTGAGTAATATAATTCCTGAAAAGGGAAGTGTTTTTGAAGTTGTTTATGAACATATTGACAATCTTTCTGAAATAATGGAGCTGGAAAGTATTTATGAACTTAATCAAACTGCAGTTGTAAGTTGTAATATTGTGAATAGACCGATTGAAGAAAAGGAGGTAATGTTATGAAGGAAGAACAAATTAGACATAGTATGATATCTGTGAGGGATAAGTATATAGAAATTATTAGGTCTGAATTATTAGGCCCTGGATCAGAATTTGATATACCAGATAAAGAGCATGAATTGATTTCGAGCAGTCCGCTCAGCAGATATACTATAGGAATATTATTTCCTAAAGAAAATCTTATAGAGCAGGATAATGATGAAACATTGTCATTAGGTGACGGTGAAGAAGCGTTCATAGCAGAATTGCCAGAAGCTACAATCGTTTCTGATGTGAATGAAAATAAGAATAAAAATATGCTTGAACCAGATGAGACGGAAAATGATAATTTAGATGAAGAAATAGGTATGGCATCTCAGTTTAAGCCATCATCAATGGGACTTACATTTCTGGTAAAAGGACAGACAGATAAGATATATTGTGATGTTAAGTTTGCTACATATCGAAGAGCAAAAATGGAAGATTGTGTAGTGCCGTATGAGATAGAAAATAATGAAACTTATTCGGTTGTGCCAGAACTTGCACATATATTGATATACGATAATGAAAAGAATGTATTTCGATTGAAAACAGGAATTAATAGGAAAGAATTGCAACATATATTTGAAAAAGACACTATCCCTGAAAATGAATATAAAAAATTAAGAAATGTTGCGTACAGAATGGTTGATTATTTGAGTGTTGGTTATGTAAGAGTTCCTCATATGTTTGAGAATATTGAGATTGATTTTACAGATAAGGACTATTGTGAAAAAGAAATTACTGATGAATTAGAGAAAATGAAAGTTCAAATAGTGGTCAAGAAAACAAGGGTATCGGATAGTATATGGTCAATTACAGTAATGCTGGTTAATGACCTGGATGCAAGTCCAGCAAGTGCTATTGATTGCTTATTTCAACCTATGATTAGTATTAAAACAAATAATAACCAATTTAGTTTTGTGGAAAATGGTAATTATTCAGACAATGAGCAGCTGGATGAGGAAATGCAGTCTCTTGAATTGTTGTATCGTCATAAAAAAGTTTATGGAACTGGACATGGAGTATCTGTTGATTGGAAAATAAACGGAAGTGGAATGGGACATATTTTCACAGATTTTTTTCCTGAAAAAGAAATTCCGGCAATGAGTTTTTCAATTCCTTCAAATGACATTATTCGTGATGATGAACTGTCTATGAAGTATTTATCGGATTTGAGTAAAGCTACCAAACAGGAACGCATTAATTCCTTGAAAAAATTGGTGGATTTGTATAGCCATTGGATAGAAAAATTAAGAGAAAAGACCACCAAGTTAGAAGATAGATATCTTCCGGCTGCTATTAGAAATATTTCTGAGTGTGAACGAGCTGCGTCAAGAATGTATGAGGGGATAAAGACTTTAGATCAAAATGAATATGCATATAACGCATTTCTTTTAGCTAATCGTGCAATGTTTATGCAGAGAATTCATATACGGAAGCAGATGGAAATGGCAAAAACAGAAGCGGATAGATACCCAGAAGATAAAGAGATTTCGGACTGGCTTAAGGAACTGGACTATCGGGATCTACCTGCTGATGCGGGCAGATGGAGACCATTTCAGATAGCTTTTATGCTTATGGATATTAATTCAATTGTAAATGAGAATTCTCAGGAGAGAAGTTTGGTTGATCTCATATGGTTTCCAACTGGAGGAGGAAAAACAGAAGCATATCTTGGATTAACTGCATTTACGATATTTTACAGGAGAATGAAGAATTTGGATACCGCTGATGGTACTGCTGTTATGATGAGATATACACTTCGGTTATTAGCTGCACAACAATTTAATCGAGCATCAACATTAATTTGTGCATGTGAGTATATTCGTCAGGATTCTGAAAAAAAGAAACATCGTTATCCTGCATATTCATTGGGGAAAAAACCTATCACAATAGGCCTTTGGATTGGTGGTGCACATATTCCGAATAAGAATGTTGGTAGTGGAAAAAATACTGCGCAGTATCATATTGATGAATTGCAAAACGTCAGTAAATATAGTCTGAGAAATGCCAAAGACAGACACAATAAATTCCAAGTCTTGAAATGTCCATGGTGTGGAACAAAAATGGTTAAAGATGTAAAAAATAATAAAATGATTGGTGAATGGGGATATGCAATGAATGGAAAACATTTCTTTATGTTTTGCCCGCATGAGGATTGTAATTTTACGAATCGTTTGCCAATTCAGGTTATTGATGAGGAGTTATATGAAAATCCACCTACATTGCTTTTTGGAACAGTCGATAAATTTGCTATGATGCCATGGGACGCTCGTATTGGTGCATTTTTTGCTTGTAATTCTAAAAATAGAAGCCCCGAACTGATTATTCAGGATGAGTTGCATCTTATATCTGGAGCATTGGGAACCATGGTTGGATTATATGAAACTGCGGTAGATGGATTAGCGAGTATGAAAGGCGTAAAACCCAAAATAATAGCATCAACAGCTACTATACGTAGAGCAAAAGAACAATGTTCAGTACTATATAATCGAGATGTGGTTCAATTCCCAGCACCTGGTCTTGATGCCGAAGATTCTTTTTTTGCGAGAGAGGATATTATAGATTATGAAGCAGATAAATATGGCAGGAAGTATGTTGGAATTATGCCTTCCGGAAGAACAAAAGCTATGACTGAGATTCGTTCTATAGCTGCTCTTTTGCAGAAGCTATTCACAATGAATATTCCTGATGAAGTGAAGGATAAGTTATGGACTTTGACAGTATATTTTAATAGCTTAAAGGATCTTGGAAAAACATCAACATTAGTTGATGATGATATAAAAGATTTCATTATTAGAATAGCTAATAGAATGTTTACAGGTAGAAGGTTGGTGGTAAATGCAGATGAATTAACAAGCCGGGTGTCGACAACAGAGCTAAATGAGACATTAGATAAATTGGAAAGAATAGAGTATTCAAAGGATAACATTGATAATAAGAAGTATGCGTCCAATGTGCTTCTTGCAACAAATATGATATCGGTAGGTATTGATGTTGCAAGATTAAATGTTATGCTTATGGTGGGGCAACCGAAATTAACAAGTGAGTATATTCAGGCGTCAAGCCGGGTAGGGCGTTCATATCCAGGCGTTGTTTTTGTTCAATATGATGCTACAAAAAGTAGAGATCGCTCACATTATGAACGGTTTAAATCTTATCATGATTCCTTTTATCGTTTTGTTGAACCAACTGGAGCTACACCATTTTCAAGTCCTGCCAGAGAAAGAGCACTACATGCAGTGTTTACAGCAATAATACGTCAACAAACTTCATTGTTGGAGGATAATTCAGCAAGTAGTTTTGATAAAAAAATATATGACACGGAGTTACAACGGGTTTGTGAATATATTATTAATCGTGTAAACGAAATTAATGACAGATCTAATAATGGAGTATGTAATGATATAACAGACATTCAGGAAGAATTAGAAAATTTTATTGATTTTTGGCAAAAGTCAGTTGATATTAGTAAAAAGGATGGGGAAAAACAGTTGTGCTTTGGTAAAAGGTACATGACTATAGCTCCGCAAGAGGGAGAGCATAGATTGTTAAAGCAGTATAATTCGTCAGGAAAAGATGAGGCTCGTGAGACATTGACTTCGATGAGAAATGTGGATACATCGGTTGCGGGTAGTGTTATTATTTGGGAGGAGTAGTTTATGTCAAAAGATATTAAAGAAAAAGTAGAATTGAATAAAGTAACTCATTCGGTTCGAGCTGTGCAAGCAGTTCTTCAATATGGGGTAGGAGCAATGGTTGATTTTCCAGATCAAACATTAGTAACAGCAGCACCAGAATACTGGACGTCTAAAATGCGTATTTATGATGATAGATTTGCAAAAGCACTAGGAGTGGAATATTTTGCAATGCCAACGAGTATTTCTTATACAAGATTTCCAAAGTGGTATTTTTGTCCGAAATGTCGAAGGTTTCAACCATTGGAAAAATGGAAGAGTGAGTATATAGAAAAACAAAAGGATAAAGCCGCTAAAAATGATGAGTATATGGTTTCGCATTTACAATGTCAAACATGTAATCAGGATTTAGTCGTTTCACGTATTGTTACAGTTTGTGAAAATGGACATTTGAATGATTTTCCATGGATAAAATGGGTACATGCTCGATCCAAAAAGTCAGTTTGTTCAAATCCGAATTTGAGCTTTAAAACAGGTGCATCAGGATCAGAGGGGTTGGAAGGACTGATGATTGAATGTTTGACCTGCCATGCAAAAACAACATTAAGAGATGCTTTTGACAAAGATATTTTCAAAAGAATGGATAATCAAGGTGAACGGCAAGATTTTATTTGTGAAGGGTATCATCCGTTCAAACATGAAAAACAATTATGCGGTTGTTATCCAAGGACGGTTCAGAGAGGAGCATCGTCGGTATATTTTCCTTTGGTACGTAGTTCACTGGTTATACCGCCCTATGCGGATAGATTAAATACAAAAATTGAACAGAGTAAAACTTATGAAGAGTGTGTAGTTATTATTGAAGATGAGGAACCAGAGGATCGCCAGGAAACAATAAAAAAGCGTTTTTCAAAGTGGGCTAAAAAAATTGCAGTCGAAATTGGGGAAATGCAAAGTAATGTTGAAAAAATTCTTGAACAAAAATGGATTAGGAAAAATCAGAACAGTACAGATGTTGGAAGTATTCAGTATAGATTCGAGGAATATAGGGCACTTAATGGAGAAGTTTCAACGCCTAAAAATTCGCTGGGGGAGTTTTCCAGAGTATCTGTACCTATGGAAGAGTATAACCTTCCGCATATTAAAGAAATTTCACTGGTAGATAAAATACGAGTTGTAAATGCGTTAACTGGTTTTTCAAGAATCAAACCAGTGATGTCGGAGAACGATATAGGATTTGTAAGCATAAAAGAGCCAAAGACAAATTGGTATCCAGCATATCAAGTTCGGGGTGAGGGTATTTTTATAGAATTTAATGATAAAGAAATTATTGAGTGGATTGAATCACATCCAGAAGTGCAAGAACGTGCTAACAAGATAAATATAAATTATGCCAATTCGTATATAGGAAAAAGTCATCCTAGAGATATTACAGCTAAATTTATTATGTTACATACTCTTTCACATTTATTAATTACACAATTAAGTTTTGAATGTGGGTATAGTATTGCATCGTTATGTGAGAGAATATATTGCGCTGATGAGTCTGACGGTATGAGTATGGCAGGTATTTTGATCTATACAGCAAGTGGGGATTCAGAAGGAACTCTTGGAGGATTGGTAAGGCAAGGCCGACCAGACGCATTTCCTTCGATATTGAAGAAAGCAATAAATAATGCAAGAATATGTTCTAATGACCCTGTTTGTATTATGAGTCATGGACAGGGCAGGGAATCATTGAATTTGGCGGCCTGTCATACTTGTGCATTGCTTCCTGAAACTTGTTGTGAAGAAAGAAATGCTTTTTTGGATAGAGGAATGATTGTGGGTACGTTTGAAAATAAATCACTTGGATTTTGGAATGATATAGATTGAATTATAACTAGAGACAAATAAAATCACCATGGGGGTGTTTGAATGTCAGATGTATTGACACCAGAGCAACGGCGGAAGAATATGCAACACATAAGGTCCAGAGATACAAAAATAGAGGTATTACTTCGAAAGGCATTGTGGAAGAAAGGATATAGGTATAGAAAAAATTATAAGGAATTACCAGGAAAGCCAGATATTGTTTTGACAAAGTACAAAATTGCTATATTTTGTGATGGGGAGTTTTTTCATGGTAAGGATTGGGAAGTGTTAAAACCGCGTCTGGAAAAGAGTAATAATAGTGATTTTTGGATTAGTAAAATTTCAAGAAATCGAGAACATGATGATGAAGTTAATAAAAAACTATTATTTATGGGATGGACTGTAATACGTTTTTGGGGAAAGGATATCAAAAACAATACGAGTGAGTGTGTTAACGTGGTGGAAGAAGTGATTTTTGATATGGAGATCGGCACATCAAGATAGCATGTATTTATGAGATTGGGATTTTGTGTTGTTGGAAAGACAAAGGTTATGACTGTGGCATATTTGTTGCAAACAGGCTTGGTTATGAAAATGCATTTTCAAATGCAGAAGAGTAGGAGGATGATAATGTGATAAAAGATGGCAGACCGTATAGTGTAGAAAATGGAAGTGTTGATGATGCTTTAATTACGAGTCATTCTAAAGAGGAGATAAATATAGTATGTGAATGGATTAGATCAAATTTAATAAGAATTAAGACAGCAAACTATGATAAGTCAAGTTATAGCTTAAAGCATAGTTTGGAAACAGATACAGGGATATATTTGACAAACAATGAATTTAAGGATGCAATGTTAATGTGTGAATATGAACCTGTAAATCCTAATGAACTCAATTGGAATTATTGTATTAGCAAAAAATCACCTGTGTTTACAAAAAATAGGTAAAGTGGTTTGTGTTGAAAGTATGGTACATAGGAGTTCCTCATGCAAAAAATTGAAGTCTTAACCCAAACAGGGCAATATTTATTAACAAATAAATATGAACAAGCAAGGCATGTAATAACAGAAAATTATCCATTTAAGACATTGGAATCAACCAGGCGTTCTTATACCGATAGGCAAAAGATGCAACAATTCAAAAAGGATGGTTTTATCGACCGGTATAGTGGCGGTAAATTAGTGAATCTGGGATTCTTGAAGGTTTTATCACATTATATGCCAGAGGAATTTCCGTATCATTCTCATTGGAAGATGGAAGTGTGTCATAATGCATATTGGGAGTTTGTTCCTACAGTTGATCATATTTATCCAGTAGCTCTTGGCGGAGCTGATTCGGAAGAAAACTGGGCAACAACATCTATGTTACATAACTCAATCAAGAACAATTGGACATTGGAGCAGCTGAATTGGAAATTGTATGCTGCTGGCAATTATGAAGATTGGGACGGACTGACAGGAGTATTTGTAGAGTTAGTAGAAAAAGATGCATTCTTGCTTGAGGACACTTATATAAAAAAGTGGTATCATTTATCCAAGGAAGTATGACACTAAAATATGAAATCAAAAAGAAAAAATATATCTCTAAAACGCACACAGAAAATTAAACGCGTTGATCAAAACATAGAAGATGGTTTTGCAATATGGTAGAGTATCAATACAAAATTGAACGAAATATGTAATCTTCAAGAATGATGAAAAGGAGATTTTACTCGCAGTTGACAAGATGCAAATGGCACTACGCTACCGGGTAGGAGATATGGGAGATTAAATATGAGCAGAGAAGTAGAAGCGTACAATACATATTTTGGTGATTGTATTATACTGAAGGATAAGGATGATGATAGCAATTTGTTGATTGATTTTGGTACTCATTGTTTATCAAATTTTTTCGGCGCGTATCAAAAACGGGATGAGTTGGAAAAGAAAATTGCTGAGGATATATATGCCCGTTATAAGTCACAGAATATAAGTTTACTAATTACGCACTTTCATGATGATCATATAAGTGGATTAATGTATATGTATAATAATGAAAAAAAATTTAAGAATTTTTTCAAAAATATTTATATTGCTAATATTTGGAACAATAAATTTGCGGTTGCCTCTAATTTATTGGAAGAATTACTTTTAGAAAAAGAATTAAAAAGCTGCAAATTGCCTAGATCTATAGTTACATTATTTGATTTATTAGATTTTATAAGTGTAAACATTGTTGATGTCAGGCTATTAAGTAAAGGTGTAACTTTTGAAGATAACAAGTATATAACATTATGGCCAGTAGTTGAAGATTGTGAAAAAAAATTTTTGTCAATAGTACAGAATCTGAAATTATCCACTGAGTTTAAGGATAAATTAATAGAACTTTCCGAAACAATTTGTAATTATGTCACTCAAGAAATAGACATTGGTCAGGATGATCGAGATATTGTAGAAAAAACGCTTTCTTGTAAGCAGAAAATTGAAAATATGAGAATGGAGTACAGAGTGTTAGAAAATAGACTTCTTGAGAATAAGGAAGATTTTGTCAATAGTCAATTGGCTGAAGAGCAAAAGATGAAACTAAATAAATTAAATCATAAGTATAATATTGTGTTTCAAAATTGTGTTGATGGAAATGAAAATATTTTATTTACAGGAGATATCGAAAAGAGTCAGATGAGTAAAATTGAAGGGGCTGGAGATATAAAGTTATATAAAAAATATAAATATATAAAGATTCCGCATCATGGTACAGAAAGCCATTATTTTGATTTTGGTAAGTACAATCCAGAAAATGTTATTATCACAAATGGAAGGGTTAATATAAATTATTCCGAAGCTTATAGAATTTGTAAGGCTTATGGAAATTTGGATGCCACATTTTTGTGCACGAATTCAAATAATTGTTGTAATTGCGAGGGCTCGTGTAGGTATGCAACAAGTAAATGTTCAACCAGACGCAAGTTGGTTTTTAATAGATTATTTCGAAGAATATAAAAATGATTATCAAAGGAGAACCCCATGTCCCTAAAAAACACACAGAAAATCAAATGCCCGGATTGTGGCACGGAAGGCGAATTTACAATATGGCAGAGCATCAATACGAAATTAAACCCACAGGCGAAGGAGGATCTTTTGTCTGGCAAGTTATTTGCGTATACCTGCCCGAAATGCAAGAAAGTCCATTATGTTAATTACGGACTTTTGTATCATCAGATGGAGAAGCAACTGATGATTTATTATGCAATCTCGAAGGAAGATGAGAAGGAGATTTTAGACACATTTGCCAAGATGGAGAATGGAGACATGCTTCCGGGCATGGAGAGTACGGACTATACATGCAGAGTGGTTCATTCTCAGAATCAGCTCCGGGAGAAAGCGTATATCTTCGATATAGGACTCGATGACCGCGTCGTTGAGATCATGAAGGTTATGATGGTGGCGCATTTGTCGCAGACGAATCCGGATCTGGAGGTTGGAGATATATTCTTAGAGATCACCAGGGGAAAGCCGGAACGATTTGTGATCCGGTTGAAGAATGGCGTATTGGGCAACAGCCCATTTTCCCAGAAGGTGTATGATGCAGTCAAGGCCGAGTACATTGATTCCAAGGGCGATGGCAAGCGGGATTATATCGTTGATATGAATTGGGCAGTTGAATGCCTGAAGAACAAATAAAATGACATAATTACAGGAGGACAACCACATGGAACAGGTGGCAAAATTTTTGAAGGAAGCAGATACATATTATCTGGCAACAGTTGAGGGTGACCAGCCGAGAGTAAGACCATTTGGCACGGCTCATATTTTTGAAGGAAAGCTCTATATCCAGACAGGCAAGTCGAAGGCAGTTTCGAAGCAGATTCATGCGAATCCGAAGGTAGAGATCTGTGCATTTAAGGGCGGAGAATGGCTGCGTGTCGCAGGTGAGCTGGTTGAGGATGACCGCAGAGAGGCGAGACAGTCGATGCTCGACGCATATCCGTCCCTGCAGAAGATGTACTCTGCAGATGATGGCAACACAGAAGTATTTTATTTCAAGAACGCGACAGCTACATTTTCTTCATTTACACAGGAACCGAAGGTTGTGAAATTCTAATAGAGAAGTAACGTATTGGGTGTACACGTCGCAAAGGTTCACAGTAAATTAACCTTTCCAAATGGCTACGCACTGCGTAGCGAGTTAAGTTGGACATATTATCGACTTTTAATGCGAGTGGAAAATGACAATGCGAGACAGTTTTATATGGATTAAGAATTCTTAAATCAAGGGGGAAAGTGATGAAGCGTATCACAGCAAATCCATATTTAGATGGTATGATGGGCTTAGTCGTTGGTGATGCACTTGGTGTGCCGGTAGAGTTTGTGAGTGGAGAAGAACTATCAAAGAGACCTGTTAGGGGAATGACCGGGCATGGCACATATAATGTACCGAAAGGCAGCTGGTCTGATGATAGCAGCATGGCGTTGGCAACATTGGATGTATTGCGAGAGGGTATCAACCTGGATAAAATTATGACTAATTTTGTCTCATGGGAACAACAGGGAGAGTTCACGCCATTTGGTGAGACGTTTGATGAGGGGATTACCTGCCATATGGCAATCCAGAATTACAGGAAGTCAAATGATGTAACAACCTGTGGTCTATCGGATGAATACAGCAACGGAAATGGTTCTTTGATGCGTATTCTTCCAGTGTGTATTTATCTGGCAAAGTTGCAGGAAGAAGAAAAGATGACGGATGCAGACGCGATTTCTATGATTCATGCCGTGTCTGCGCTTACGCATGCGCATGTTCGAAGCAAGATGGCGTGTGGAATTTATTATTTCTGTGTTCGATCATGTATGGATCAAAGTGGTTCTATATCAGATTGGTTACAGGCTGGTGTAGATGCGGCATTTTCCTATTATGATCAAATAGAGAAATGCAGAGCCGAGTTACAGCATTTCAGCCGTATTCGAAATTTGCAGATATTACAGAGGCTGCCGAAGAGTGAGATTAAGAGTGGCGGATATGTGATAGAATCTATCGAAGCTTCGTTCTGGTGCTTGCTTATGACAGCAAGTTATAAGGATTGTGTCTTAAAAGCGGTAAATCTTGGACATGATACGGATACGACGGCGGCAATTGCTGGTGGACTGGCAGGATTATATTATGGATATGATGCGATTCCGAAAGCGTGGAAGCGGGATATTATCCGACGTGATTGGATTGAGAAGATGTGTGAAGACTGCATAAGGTGATGATATTGGATGGTTACGAATGACAAGGTTAAACGGGGGTAGTACATGGTTTTATACATGAATATGAAACAGCTTGGCAAGCGCAGGAATACGGTGGATCAGGTGCCATTTACCTATGCGGTGGTACCGGGCAGCCTGCGCGAGCTGATTGCAGAGACGGTGAAGCTCTGTGTGAACAGATATATCGAGGCGATGAACCGGGGCGAAGCAGTGCTTTCCAATGCGCAGATCGACGATATGGCGCAGATTGGGAAGATTGCTTTCGGCATCTTGTATGGTGAGAAGGCGCCGGATGTTGGGAAGTCCATAGAGACGGCGATGCTTGGGTTTCAGGATGGCTTGTTCCGGGTATTCTTAGGGGACACGGAACTTACGGAATTAGATGAGAAGCTGGAGTTACAAGAGGGCGATACGGTTACATTTATCCGTCTGACGATGTTGGCGGGCAGGATGTGGTAGGAAATTACAGGATTGGGTGAACAGAGTCTTACCACAAGCGTATATGTTGAAAGGGGTTACATATGGCAGAAGACAAGAAGACGAAGCAGGAGTTGGAAGTGCAGGCGAAGATCGCGAATGATTTTAAGCTTGCGCGCAATGAGGCAGACAAGGCTTTGAAAGCGTCTTACAGCGCGGAGATTCAGGCGCTGCTTGCAGAATGCAGCAAATATAACGGCGTGACGCAGCTGACGGAAGTCGGAAAGCGGCTGGATAAGCATTTGGCGAAATCGGGCAGCCTGCCATCGGAATTCTTCCGGAAGGAATTAAAGCAGATGCCGGGATGGATACCGGAGCATCTGATTGATGATTTCTACTGCACGATCGATAGCATTACGAAATGGCAGGCGAGCGAGTCTTATTACAGAAGAACGGTGCGAATCAAGCACTACCGGGCATTTATGGGGCGTTATTTCCACATCATGAACACGTATCATGACATGGGAATTTACGGAACCGATCTCGTGTCAGTCTACACGGAGCAGCTGCCGCAGGATGTGCTGTGCTATTATCGGGATCAGAGTACAAATGGACGTCAGGCTGTATCGGAATACTGGATTCAGGCAGAGTTAGACCGCGGAAATGAGAAGTTAGAAGCAATTCTCATGGATATCTTATTTGGCGAGAGTGCGCAGACGAAGCTGTCCGTGGAGATCATCCGTGGCATCTGTATGAGCGGGAATACCCGGCTGCACGAGGCACTGGGCAAGCTGCTTTTGGCTGCGCGTCTGCAGGAAGGATTGCGTCAGGCAATCTGCGAGAATATGGATTACGGAACCGCGGAAGCTTTTCAGTCGTTATTCCGTGTCGTGAAGGACAATGATATGCTCCGGTATGCGTCCGTGCTTAGGGCGGTTGCCACATGGACCGGACTGATCGCAAATGAGGAGAGCAAGATCGACCGGATTCAGGAGAAGCAGCTATATATCATCGATACCTATTTGCAGGATGAGAATGCCAGAGCACAGGCACTTAGAAGCGAAGATGCGATGGAAATCTATCTGGCACTCTGGTGCTATGGATTTTACGATGTGGACGATGCATGTGAGCGCATGGGAGAGATTGCGTTATCCGGGACGCGACACCAGCGCATGGTGTTCGGCATGTATATGGAGGCGATGCACTTAGGCAGGGTGTATGTACATGGCATTGCAAAAGAATTCGTGAAGCAGTTTTCGGATGAGCTTGACACGATGGCGGTGATCATGCCATGTCTTATGCCGGATCTCCAGTCGTATATACTTAATCTTGTCTATGAGAAAGGCAGACGTTATAACGGAACGCTGCAGAAGATGAATTATGCGGATGTTGGGAAATATTTTGACAACCGGGAAGAGTGTCTGGCGGTCTATGATCGCTTAATGGGGATTCTGCGTCAGATATCTGGCAAGCGGCTGGAAATCAACCCGTGTGTATTCCCTTGGAATGTGGCATATCTGGATAAATCCGACCTGATTTTCAGGCTTGCTGTGTGTGCCAGCGCACTTCGGGATGAGGATAAGATTACAGAGATTGCGGAGATGCTGGGCGATATCGATGTATCGCGGTACGGCAGGGATACGCTGATGCTATTTTTGATCCGGGAGCCTGCAAATGCCCGCCAGCGTGAGATTCTCGTGGATGCGGTAGCAGACAAGGAGACATATACGAGACAGGAAGCAGCGAAGCTTGTGAAGAAGATGAAGCTGGCACCGGAGAACTATATGCAGCTTGAGAACATGCTCAAATATAAGAAATCCGACATCCGAGAGACGGTGCTTTCCATCCTCTATCAGATGGATGAGGAGAAGCTGGATGGTCTGATCGGCAGACTGCTCACAGATGCGAAGGAAGAGAAGCGCACGGCAGGTTTGGATCTGCTGCTCCAGTTGAAGAAGGACGAGAAGCGGCAGCAGACATTTGCAAAATGTGTGGCACAGATCGACTATATGGCGCAGTCAGTAGCGAATATATCGACGAAGGAGCAGATCCTGATCCGGGAGATCCGGAATACGCATGCAGAACAGGCAGATGCAGAAGAAGGATACGGACTCTATGATGTAAATGCGGCGTATGATCCGGTCTTTGATTCTGCGTATTTGGAAGTATGTAAGGATGTATACCGGCGTTATTTCCCGGAGAGCGGGATTGCGACAGGAAATGCCGGGAAGAATGCCGGTGTATTGGCGAAGCTCAGGGCGAAATTTACTTCCGGGAAGAACTCGGAACCGGATACGGTCGACATCCATCATGTGCTTCGAGAATTGGACGCACTGTTTGATGCACATAAGAACGATGAATATGAGAGTGAAAACGGCGAAGTACGTATGCTTGGAGAACGGTTCGGATATTGGAGTGGGGACATACCATTTCCGGAGCTCTGGGAAGATTTCTACAGGAAAGAGATACAGACGCCGGAAGCGTGCCTGCAGATCTATATTTATGTGAATGGCTATAATTCCGATAAAGCGTATTTCAAGCAATATTGCAAGAGCTTTGTGGATGACCTGTATGGAAGCCGGTATAACGAGGAACTGCCGACCTACGGTTACATGTCGCAGATGCAGACAATCCTGCGTGAACTCTATAACAAACACGTGCCGGAAAGTGACAGAAGGAAGCTGGCGGTTGTGGCTGCGGATTATCTGCTCTCGCGCAAGGATGCGCTTGTGCAGGAGAAGAAGACAGTAAATCCGGCTTCTAAGAAGGAAATCATTTGCTATAGAAGTGTGCTTACGCAGGAACAGATCATGGTTATTACAGCGTATACTGCGCCGGGCTACGCGGAATATGGAAGTGCAAATGATGTGGAGGCAGACTCGGCACAGGCGGCAGAAAATGATACGGAGTTTCTGCGTCTCTTCCCATACAATTATGCACTTGCGAAATGCCTTAATTTCAAGATCCCGGATGAGGTTGCGAATGATGGAAATGGCTATTATTGGGTAAATGTCGGTAAGATCATGCGCGTGCCGGAGCTTTCGACGTACATTGCAGCATATACGAGGGGACTGATCAGCCGGGACTACCTGTATAAGATGGCGTTTGAGTGCAATCGGATGGATGTAAGCCTGAAGTGTCTGTCTGACATTGTGCGGTATATGACCGAGCGGGACAGACAGGTGCAGACAAGAGGCTGCGAGTGGAGCTGGACAGCGGGTACTCGGCTGGTGCAGGTGCAGAAAATGCTGCTGCATAATCCGGCGAAGGAGCTGTCTGAGACAGATCAGGTGAGCGTGGATACTGCGAAAGAACTGTATCAGGCGATGGCTGGGCTTGTCATGGAGACAGAGCTTACACGTGGCGATACTGAGACTGCATTTTCCCAGTATGTATATGGGTTGACGAGAATCTATGGCGCGGCGTATTTTGTGCGGATTCTGTCGGCACTCGGCAAGGAGACGCTGGAACGGTCGACCTATTTTAACAGCAGTTACAGCTCCGGTGTCAGACGAAGTGTGAGCAAGAAGAACAGCCTGTCGCATCTGTTGCAGGCGTGTCTGCCGGATGTCAATGACAGTGCGCAGACGCTTGGCGCACATCTGAAAGGGACGGATATCAGTGAGGCACGTTTAGTTGAGGCGGCAATGTATTCGCCGGAGTGGATTGATATTGTGGGTGATTATCTTGGCTGGGATGGATTTACAGCCGGATGTTATTATTTCATGGCACATATGAATGAGTCGTTTGACAACAAGCGGACAGCGATGATCGCGCGCTATACACCGCTTTCGGTCGAGGAATTAAATGATGGTGCATTTGACCGGGCGTGGTTTACGGAGGTCTACGAGAAACTTGGAGAGAAGCATTTTACGCTCATATATAAGGCTGCAAAATACATCTCCGATGGTGCCAAACATGCAAGAGCGAGAAAATACGCGGATGCGGCACTCGGCAAATATAATGAGACAGAGCTGCTCGGTGAGATCGAGGCAAAGCGGAATAAAGACCTGTTGATGGCAGTCGGAATCCTGCCGATTGCCGATGAGACGCAGATCAAAGAACGGTATATGTTCCTGCAGAAGTTCAAGAAGGAGAGCAAACAGTTTGGTGCCCAGCGGAGAGCCAGCGAGGCGGCTGCGGTGCAGATTGCATTACAGAATATGGCAATCAATGCAGGCTATCAGGATGTGACGAGACTGATCCTACGGATGGAGAGTCTGGTGGCACAGGGCATGGCGGACTATTTCAAGCCGCATGAAGTCGGAGAAGTATCTGTATGGCTTGAGATGGAAGATGGCGGCAAATGTGCCCTGCTTGTGGAGAAAAATGGCAAGCAGCTGAAGTCTGTTCCGGCGAAGCTTAAGAAGGATGAATATATTGTGGCGATTACCGAGGCGAAGAAGCAGATGGCAGAGCAGGCACGCCGCACGAGGGCGATGTTGGAAGATGCGATGGAGAGTCAGGAGACATACACGTATGCGGAGATTCAGGGTATGCTGGAAAATCCTGTGATTCACGATTTGGTGGCGGCACTTGTGTTCCGTGTGATGGATGGTGGCGGTGTGTCAGATCATACGCAGGAGGAACAGGTTGTATTTGGATTTGTCACAGCGAAAGGCATGGATATTATAGGTTCACACCATATCGAGCCATCCGGCGATACATTACTGACTGTGGCGCATCCATTTCAGATGTATAAGCAGGGCATGTGGCATACGATTCAGAAATATGTGTTTGACAACCAGATCATCCAGCCGTTTAAGCAGGTGTTCCGTGAGCTGTATGTAAAGACGGAAGAAGAGCTTAATATGGAGCACTCCTTACGTTATGCGGGCAATCAGATCCAGCCGAAGAAGACGGTTGCGTGCCTGAGAACAAGACACTGGGTTGCCGACATCGAGGAAGGCTTGCAGAAGGTATATTACAAGGAAAATATCGTAGCGAGGATCTATGCACTGGCGGACTGGTTCTCACCGGCAGATATCGAATCCCCGACGCTGGAATGGGTCGTGTTCACTGATCGAAAGACAGGCAAAGATCTAAAGATTCGTGAGATTCCGGATATCATATTCTCGGAAGTTATGCGTGACGTGGATCTGGCAGTGAGCGTGGCACATGCAGGTGGCGTAGATCCGGAGACATCACATTCGACTGTGGAGATGCGGAAGGCAATCGCGGAGTTCACGATGCCGCTCTTCAAGCTTACAAATGTTACATTTACGAAGAATCATGCGGTGATTCAGGGCGCACGTGCGAACTATACCGTGCATCTTGGCAGTGGCGTAGTCCATCAGGAGGCGGGACCTATGATCAATGTACTTCCGGTGCATTCGCAGCGGCGCGGACGGATCTTCCTGCCATTTGTGGACGATGATCCGAAGACATCGGAAGTGCTGACAAAGATATTATTCTTTGCCGAAGATAAGAAGATCAAGGATCCATTTATACTCGAACAGATCCGGCAATAATGGTAAACATATTGGGCACACACTTCACAAAAGGTTCACAATAAAATTAGCACTCACCTCTTGACAGTGCTAATAACCGGGTGTATAGTATAGTCACAATCAAGAAAGGGAAAAGAAAAGGAAAGAAGAAATAGAGAAAATCCCTTAGAGATTGCAAAGTTGTGATATTCAAACGACACCTCAGATTTCTCTGATAGTGCTTAAAGAATACCGTAGGCATTGGTTGTTTAAGTATGAAAGGAGATATGACTTATGTTTACACCTAGTATTTTTGGAGAAAGTTTGTTTGACGATTGGATGGACGATTTTGAGAAGGAGTTTGACAAGGAACTCCGGCCAGCGAAGAATCCGCTGTATGGTAAGCATGCGAAGAACATGATGAAGACAGATGTCCGTGAGACAGAGGATTCCTATGAAGTTGATATTGACTTACCTGGATTCAAGAAAGACGAAGTCAATGCACAGCTGCATGATGGATACATTACGATATCCGCTGCGAAGGGTCTGGATAAGGACGAGAAGGACAAGAAGACCGGCAAGTATATCCGCCGTGAGCGTTATGCAGGCAGCATGATGCGAAGCTTCTATGTTGGTGATGAGATTAAGCAGGAAGATATCCATGCAAAGTTTGAGAATGGTATCCTGCAGTTGTCAATTCCGAAGAAGGAAGCAAAAGCCATTGCGCAGAATAACTACATTGCTATTGAATAATCTATGAGAATGTAGCTGCGGTGCATATAAATCTACACCATATACACAATCGACTTTGGAACTTAACGTAAAGTAAGGGAAGGAAGTGTGAGATATGGACAAGAATCCAAAACATCCATTGAAGAAAAAGAAAGTTATGCCGAAGGTTTGTGCAACAGCAAATCATAACGCAGATCAGCCGGAGATGGCAGCTTCTTCAAAGAAGAAACATTAGTGAGATATAAGAAATGCCCTGCATGTTGAAAGAACATGCGGGGCATTTCTTTTGCTGGTTTCTTACAAAATTTTTGAAAGATATATGTATTTCTACACACGTAAAAATTACCATAATAATATCAAGATAACAATACAAATGCATGTAAGAATCTGATATAACATATTTACAGGTTATTTGATACGGTACCAAAGTAAAAGTATATGGGCATTGACTATATCATGGAAAACGAAAAAGAAAAGGAGATTCGGTATGCAGTTTGGTTATTTTGACAATGAGAATCGGGAGTATGTAATTACAAATCCCAAGACACCGGCACCTTGGGCGAACTACTTAGGCTCCCCGGAATATGGTGCTTTGATTTCAAACAATGCAGGTGGTTACAGTTTTGCAAAGTCTGGTGCGAATGGCAGAATCCTGCGCTATGTATTCAATAATTTCGATCAGCCGGGACGTTACATTTACATTCGAGACAATGACAGCAAAGATTACTGGTCTGCATCCTGGCAGCCGGTAGGAAAGAGCCTGGATACGTATAAGAGTGAGTGCCATCATGGTATTTCGTATACGAAGATTATGGCAGATTACAGTGATATTCACACAGAGGCATTGTATTATGTGCCATTGAATAAGACATATGAAGTATGGAATCTGAAAGTAACAAACAATGGTTCTGAAAAGAGAAATCTTACCCTGACCGGATATGCAGAATTTACAAACAACAGCAATTATGAGCAGGATCAGGTGAATCTGCAGTATTCATTATTTATTTCCAGGACAAGCTTTGTAGAAAACCGGATTCGCCAGACGGTGCATGGGAATCTGGATGTACTCGGAGCTGGTGAGACAGTCGATGATAAGCGTCCGACAGACCGGATCTTCGGACTTGCCGGAGCAGATGTTTCTTCCTATTGTGGAGATAAGGAAGTATTTATTGGAAGATGTAATGGCTATGGCAATCCGGATGGCGTGGTAAACGGAGATCTTGGAAATGCTTTAAGTTATAATGAAAATTCTTGTGGCGCGCTTTCTACTGTTGTTGAGCTTATGCCGGGTGAGACAAAGAATATTGCGTTTATCCTTGGATTAAAGGAAAATGATGAGGCAGAAGCTATTATGAACAGCTATACGGATCCAGCGGATGTCTGTGAGAAGGAACTGGCTGAGTTAAAGACTTACTGGGGTGAGAAATTCTCCCATTTCCAGGTACAGACACCAAGCAAGGAATTTGATTCGATGATTAATACCTGGCATGCCTATAACTGCTTCATGACATTTATCTGGTCAAGAGCAGCATCATTCATCTATTGTGGACTTCGGAACGGATACGGATATCGGGATACAGTGCAGGATATTCAGGGAATTATTCATCTGGCACCGGAGATGGCAGCAGATAAGATTCGATTTATGCTTTCGGCACAGGTTGCCAATGGTGGTGGACTTCCGCTTGTGAAGTTCACACACAATGCCGGGCATGAGGATACACCGGACGATGCTTCTTATGTGAAGGAGACAGGACATCCGGCATATCGTGCGGACGATGCATTGTGGCTGTTCCCAACGATTTACAAATATGTGACTGAAACCGGAAATCTGGCATTTATGGATGAAGTGATTCCTTATGCAAATAAAGATGAAGGTACGGTGTATGATCATCTGAAACGTGCGATTGATTTCTCTATGAAACATCTTGGCCGACATGGCATGCCGGCAGGACTTTATGCAGACTGGAATGACTGCCTGCGGCTTGGAAAAGATGGGGAGTCATCCTTTGTTGCATTGCAGTTTTATTATGCAATGACGATTCTTCGTAAATTCGCTGAGTATAAAAATGATTCTGAGTACATTTCTTATCTGGATAAGAGCCAGAAAGATCTCTGGAATGTGATTCAGAATCTCTGCTGGAATGAAGACCGGTTTATCAGGGGCTTTACAGAAAAAGGAGAAGTAATCGGTAAAAGAACAGATCCGGAGGCAAATATGTGGTTGAATCCACAGAGTTGGGCGGTTATCAGCGGATTTGCATCTAAGGCACAGGCGGAAGCTGCAATGGAGAATGTGTATGCGCAGTTAAATACAGCGTTTGGTGCCGTACTTATGGATCCACCGTACCATGCGCATGCATTTGATGGCGCTCTGGCGGTTATCTATAATCAGGGAGTAAAGGAAAATGCGGGAATATTCTCCCAGTCACAGGGCTGGCTGATTCTGGCAGAAGCATTACTTGGACATGGAAACCGTGCGTTTGAGTATTATATGGAGAATTCACCGGCAGCTCAGAATGATAAAGCAGAAGTGAGAAAGCTTGAACCTTATTGCTATGGTCAATTTACAGAGGGTAAGGCAAGTCCTCATTTTGGACGATCCCATGTGCACTGGCTGACGGGAACTGCATCAACAGTTATGGTTGGCAGTGTCGAAGGTATTCTGGGCATGCGCCCGGATTTCTATGGATTGCGGATAGCACCATCCATCCCGGCAGAATGGGACGGATTTACAGTGGAGAAGGATTTCCGCGGAAAGCATCTCCATATTGAGGTGAAAAATCCGGGACATGCAGAGTCTGGATTTAAGTGCATGGAAATCAATGGTCAGACTATCTTCAATAATTATGTGAAAGACGAGTGGCTTATGTCAAACGGGGATAATATAATCACATTATATATGTCATAGATTTTACCGGTCAGGCAGACCGGAGGCGTTCAGATTTAGGGACTGGTACCGTTTTGGTGTCAGTCCTGTCTGTTTTTTGAAGACCTCTGAGAAGTAGCTTTGATCTGAAAATGCAAGGATCGAAGCAATTTCAGCCGCGGAATAGGAAGAGTGAAGCAGCATATTTTTGGCAGTTTCAATCTTTGTCTGCTGGATATAGTCGCTGACAGTCATACCGGTTTCCTTGTGGAAAAGACGGGAAAGATAGGATGAATTCAGTCCGGTCAGTTCTGAAAGATTTGCAAGTGTGATTTTTGTATGTAGGTGGTCATAAATATAATCAATACATCTGGCTACTGGTTTTGATGTAATCTTTTTCTTTCGCAGATTTTTCATGCGGCCGGTGTAGTCCAGGCATGCGGTTGTGTGCAGTTCATCGAGTTCATCCATCGAATTTGCACGGTCTGCTGTGTGGATATAAAAATCGCTCAGGCTGTAGGAAGTGGACAAATCCAGACCACCTTCGATACAGTAGCGGGCAAGCATAGCCATTGTGATTGCAAAATGATATTTCAGGCTTTGCAGAGGGGTGTCGGATAGTTCGCCCAATCCTTTTTTGTGGCTGATCTTTGCCTGACAAAGCTCATTTACTTTCTCAATGTTTCCGGATTTGATGGTTGTATAAAATTCTAATTCCGGATCGTACTGTGCACGTAGTACAGCTTCGTCCTTATATACGTAATCACGGTATATTTTATTGCTTATTTTCATGGTAACACCCCATTGATATATGTTCGTTATTTTTTTTAGTGATTTCGGAAAATATTTAACGTAATTATAGCAGAGAATCTGATTTAGAACAATCGAACAAAATGCAACAAATAATTGCTTTACTTTGCATTATGTATAGGGTACAATTTTTACAGCGCATTGTTTCAAATACATTTAGAAAATAAAAATGAACAAATGTTCGAATTCCTTATTGACTTTTCGAACAGAAGTGTAGTATAGTAGAAGAAACAAAAACGAACATATGTTTCGGTAACATAGATGGAAGATAATGGAGGTTTATGGTATGGCAAGTGAAGAAAAGATGAAAGCATTAGATGCAGCGCTGGCGCAGATCGAGAAGCAGTATGGTAAGGGTTCTGTGATGAAGCTCGGAGATCAGTCTGCAAATATGGGAATTGATGTAGTTCCGACCGGCTCTCTGAGTCTGGATCTGGCACTTGGACTTGGCGGTATGCCAAGAGGTCGTATTATTGAGATTTATGGTCCAGAATCAAGTGGTAAGACAACCGTTGCACTGCATGTGGTTGCTGAAGTACAGAAGATGGGTGGTATTGCAGGCTTTATTGATGCAGAGCATGCACTCGACCCAACGTATGCAGCGCATATAGGTGTCGATATTGATAACCTGTATATTTCACAGCCGGATAATGGCGAGCAGGCACTGGAGATTACAGAGACGATGGTTCGTTCCGGTGCGGTTGATGTAATTATTGTGGACTCTGTAGCGGCCCTTGTACCGAAGGCAGAGATTGACGGCGAGATGGGAGATTCTCATGTTGGATTACATGCGAGACTGATGTCTCAGGCACTCCGAAAACTGACTGGTATTATCAGCAAGTCTAATTGTGTGGTTATCTTTATCAACCAGCTTCGTGAGAAAGTAGGTGTGATGTTTGGTAACCCGGAGACGACAACCGGTGGTCGTGCATTGAAGTTCTACGCATCTGTCCGTCTGGATGTGCGCCGGATTGAGACATTGAAGGTTGGCGGAGAAGTTGTTGGTAACCGTACAAGAGTCAAGGTTGTAAAGAATAAGGTTGCACCTCCATTCAAGGAAGCAGAGTTTGATATTATGTTTGGTAAGGGTATCTCCAAGGAAGGCGATATTCTGGATCTGGCTGTTTTGCACGATATCATCAACAAAGCAGGTGCATGGTACTCTTACAATGGTGAGAAGATCGGACAGGGACGTGAGAATACGAAGCTTTATCTTGCAAATAATCCAGAAGTGATGGAAGAGATTGAGCAGCAGGTACGGAATAAGTGTGGGATTGGCGTAGATGCAGAACAGACAGAGAGCGAAGAGTCATAAGCAACCAACTACATACAGTGCATTTGATACAGCGATTTATTATCTTACCTTCCGGGATCGTTCCCGGAAGGAGCTTTGTGACAAGCTGGCAGAAAAAGGATATGAGGAAGCAGAGATTGCAGAGGCAGTCGAGAAACTGATGTCCTATGGATACATTGATGATGAACGATATGCCTCATCGTATATTCGGAATCAGATGCGTGCAAAAGGCAGACGAAGAATCACAATGGAGCTTTCCGGTAAAGGTGTAGATTCAGAGATGACACGTGAATTATGCATGGAACTGGTGCCTGATGAAGCGGAAACCATCTATGATTTACTGGAAAGACGTTATGGTAACTTAGATTTTTCGGATGAAGGACAGATGCGGCGTATGTATTCCTTTTTTGCACGGCGGGGATTTAAGTATGAGGATATTCGCAGAGCGGTGTCAGAATATAGAAAAAATATTGAAAAAATATAGAAAAGTAATCTATTTTTTCTTACAATTTGCATAAAAAAAGTAAAGTATTCCTTGACACTAGTATAAAAAAAGTATAATATTTAAGTGTTGTAGTTATGCAATAAAACTAAATAAGGAGGTGCTCCTGAGTTGTCAGACGAAGCAATCAAGTATGTGATTTTCGCTGTAATACTCGTGGTTGCAATTCTCGTTACCTGGTTTTTAGCTATTGCGTATCGTAAGAATGTGGCAGAGGCAAAGCTTGGTAAGGCAGAGGATAAGGCTAGAGAGATTATAGATGAAGCACTGAAAGCTGCGGAGGCAAAGAAACGTGAGACACTTCTTGAGGCGAAGGAAGAAGCCATGAAGACGAAGAATGAGATTGACAAAGAAGTCAAGGATCGTCGGAATGAGCTTCAGCGCATGGAAAAGCGTGTTCTTTCCAGAGAGGAAAATCTCGACCGGAAGACCGAAGCCGTAGAGAAGAAAGAAGCTTCATTATCACGTAAAGAGGCAGAACTCACGAAGCTGAAGCAGGAAGTTTCAGATTTGGAAGCAAAAAGAACTCAGGAACTGGAAAGAATTTCCGGATTAACCTCTGAACAAGCAAAGGAATACTTATTAAAGACTGTTGAAGACGAAGTAAAGCATGAAACAGCAGTCATGATCAAAGAATTAGAAACACGAGCAAAAGAAGAAGCAGATAAGAAGGCAAAGGATTACGTTGTGACAGCTATTCAGAAGTGTGCTGTTGATCATGTATCAGAGACAACGATTTCCTTAGTACAGTTGCCTAACGATGAGATGAAGGGAAGAATCATTGGTCGTGAAGGACGAAACATTCGTACTTTAGAGACTATGACAGGTGTTGATTTAATTATTGATGATACACCGGAAGCAGTTTTGCTTTCAAGTTTTGATCCGGTTCGTAGAGAAGTAGCCAGAATCGCACTTGAAAAGCTGATTGTGGATGGAAGAATCCATCCGGCACGTATTGAAGAGATGGTCGAGAAGGCTCAGAAAGAGGTCGAGACTATGATGCGTGAAGAGGGAGAGGCTGCAACCCTGGAAGTCGGTGTACATGGCTTACATCCTGAACTGATACGTCTTCTTGGTAAGATGAAGTTCAGAACAAGTTATGGACAGAATGCATTGAAGCATTCTATTGAGGTAGCTCATTTGTCCGGTTTGCTTGCCGGAGAGCTTGGGCTTGATGTTCGTGTAGCAAAGCGTGCAGGTTTGTTACATGATATCGGAAAATCTATTGATCATGATGCAGGTATGGAAGGTTCTCACGTATCTATTGGTGTTGATCTTTGTAGAAAGTACAAGGAGTCGGCAACGATTATCAACGCTGTTGAGGCACACCACGGGGATGTAGAACCACAGAGTTTGATCGCATGTATTGTACAGGCTGCAGATGCTATATCTGCTGCACGTCCAGGTGCAAGACGCGAGACGTTGGAGACATATACAACACGTCTGGAGTCCTTGGAAGACATTGCCAATGGATTTAAGGGTGTTGATAAGACTTTTGCTATTCAGGCGGGACGAGAAATTCGAGTAATGGTAGTTCCAGAGCAGGTAACAGATGCGGATATGGTATTACTCGCACGGGATATCTCAAAGAAGATTGAATCAGAACTTGAGTATCCGGGCACAATCAAGGTAAACTTGATCCGAGAGTCGAGAGTAACCGATTACGCAAAGTAATTATTTGTTATCAATGAATTTATGGAAAGTATTGAGAATACAAGTTTTCAATACTTTCCTTTTTTGTTTATTTCCTGTATTATATATAGAGATATAAAGCAATCGCGTGCGAAACAAATTATGTATGATGAAATGTATTTATTATGATTATATGGACGATGCGGAATAGAGTGGATAGGAAGGGACATAAATATGGTTGAATTTAAAAGAAAAAGCTTGGAATTATTATATGATGCGAAGATTGTAGCGCTGTATAAGGATGTGTTGGAGACACCGGATGGTGGAGAGGTTGTATATGATCTGATTAAACATAAATCTGGCGGTGGAGCAGGTATTCTGCTTGTAGACGAGGAAGAGTACACATATCTGGTGCGTCAGTACCGTAATTCCTTAGATGCAGTGGATCTGGAGATTCCGGCAGGTGGATATAGTTTTCACGGGGAATCCGGTGAGACATGTGCGTTACGGGAAGCAGAGGAGGAGACTGGATGGATTCCGCAGGATATCTATCATGTGAGCAATATGATTTCTTCGGTTGGAACCTTTGATGAGAAGACGGATGTCTATATTGGACGCAATCTGAAGAAAGGCAAGCGGCATTTAGATCCGACGGAATTTATCGAGATTGTTCGAGTACCTATGGAAGAAGCACGCGAGATGATTTATTCGGGTAAGATTGTAGATAGTAAGACGATTGTCGCGATTCTTGCTTATTATGATAAGAAGAGTCGAGGAATATTTAAGTAGACAGGCACATATGCTTTAGGGAGTGAGCAATCATTCCCTAATTTTTATGCAGTAGGAGTATAAGGCAATGCCATATGAAAGTGAAAAACTGAAAAGCCGCGTGTTTTATTATCTGTGCATGGTGTTGGCAGGTTGTATATTAGCCAATATCGTGCTGCGATGCGATCGGGATCTGCAGGTGTTTATACTGCCATTTACGGACAGCAGTCGGTTAGCCGGGGTATCCGTGCAGCAGACGTTGTTTTATGTGTTGTTACAGCGGACGAAACAGGTGGTTGTTGTGTACCTGCTGTATAAGGTGTTTCCGCCCAAGGCAGTCTTCTCGATCGGGATGAGTGCGTTGTTATTTTTATTTGGATTTGTAATCAGTTGTCAGATGTTTTATCTGGGACTTTCGGGTGTATGGTTTCTGCTGTTATGCCTGTTTCCACATTATCTGATCTATCTTTTAATGTTGCATTATCTGGCGGCAGAGGCACGCAAGGTTGGAGAGGATAAGAACAAAAAGAGGATGGCGGCGATGATTCTAATTCTGACGTTTTTTGTCGGAATTCTATCCGAGAGTATTCTTTCAAAAATTTTTTTAAAAAATTTTCTCCAATATATAGGTATATAAAAACGTGCATTTCAACATATTGTAGAAATGTTACAAAATGTTACAAATATTGAAAAAATGTGAAAAAATTATGTTTGATTTTAGCTGAAATAGTAATTATAATGTAATAGATAAAGGCGAAAAGCAGTCGGAAAAGGTTGCATTTTGTCGAGGGAATGGAAGGACTTTGGGTATGGAAACACAGATTGAGAATTACATTGATTACTTGAATAGCGTGAAGCATGCAAGTGCGAATACAATTGCATCCTATCGGAGAGATTTGAAGAAGATGAGCCGCTTTTTTGCGGACAGACAATGTACGGATGTGCGTGACCTTCGGGGAACGGATTTGAATTCGTATGTATTGGATATGGAAAGTCAAGGCATGTCCACAGCGACGATATCCAGAAGCATAGCAAGTATGAAATCGTTTTTTCTATATCTGTTGAAGCAGGGGGAGATCACAGAAGATTATGCGGATGCATTGAAGCCGCCAAAGATCGAGAAGAAAGCACCTGAGACGCTTTCCATTGAGGAAATCAATCTGCTCTTAGATCAGCCATCACGCCTGACACCAAAGGAAATCCGGGACAAGGCAATGCTGGAGCTTCTGTATGCGACTGGCATGCGTGTATCAGAACTTATAAATTTAAAGATCACAGATGTAAATCTGACGATGAATTATATTTTATGCCGGGATGTATCGAAGGAGCGTGTCATTCCAATCGAGAATGTAGCGAAGATGGCACTGGAGAACTATATCAAGTCGGTACGGGAATCCATCAGTCATGGAAGTATGTTCCTCTTTACGAATATGAAGGGACAGCCGATGACGAGACAGGGCTTTTGGAAACTGATCAAGGCATATGCAGCAAAGGCTGGTATCGACAAGGATATCACACCGCATATGATCCGTCATTCCTTTGCATCACATCTGGTATCAAATGGTGCCGATTTGAAGGCGGTACAGGAGATGCTTGGACATTCGGATATTTCGACCACGCAGATTTATCTGCGCAGCAGACAGAGCAAGTTGAAGGAAGAATATGAGAAAGCACATCCACGTGCAAAGATGGCGTGAAAGCCATATAAAAATGAAATCAAAATAGAAAGATAAAATTTCATAGATGAAATAAAAAGATAAAACCTCATTATCAGAGAAGAAATATCTGGTAATGAGGTTTTCTTGCGCTGTTGCATCTGACAATACAGCATTTATAATCTATAATGAGTTACTACTTGTTTTGCAGGTTTGTAAATACGCTGTCACTGACACCATGTTTCAACAGGTATGCCTCCCACAGGGAATAGTATTGTGCCTGTAGATGGATACCATCGTTGGAATAATCGGCTTTAACACCCATTGGAACATCGCCGTCCATGTCACAGACGCAGGTGTTCATATCAAGGTAGAAGATACGCTGTCCGTCTGCGTATTCTGCAACCAGAGCATTTCTGCAATCCACATTGTCGTTGTTGTACACATCTGAGTTATCTGCGTAGCTCTGTGTAACATGCATCATACCCATGACGAAGATTACAGCGTCTGGCTGTAATTCCTGAATCTGATCTAATACTTTCTTGTACTGCGCCTGATAATCCTTGGCGTAGCCGCTTCCGAGCTCGTTGACACCACACATGAGGAAGATTTTTTTGTACTGTTTTGTGGCAAGCACATTTGGAATTGTTTCGCCGTTTGCCATTGTTTTATCCATCAGATCCCAGATGGAAACACCATCTTTGTAGTAGAAATCAGCCGTTGTTTTGGTGCGGAGCGTACCATAGTCATGTAGTCCCTCAATACGGGAATCCCCGATAAAGGCTGCATCGTTAAAGTAGTCAGTATTTACAGTGATATAATCGTAGTTGGTTGTCTGTGCCACACGGTCATTATCGTCGTAATAAGCAGAGCGTGCCTTACGCATTGGAACTGTGATATAGGTCGTTGGAATCGGTTCGCTTCCATCGGTGCTGACTGCATCCGAAGAGGTCGCCGGTGCATCGGTTGATGTCGCGGCAGGAATAGGATTGGAATCTGCGTCTGTACCGGTTGCCGTCGTGTCATCGGAAGGTTTCTTTGTGTCATCTTTTTTCACAAATGGATCTTCTTTAATCATGGCAGACATAAAGAGCGTATGATCCTTGGAAATCCGCAGCTTGTATTCGCCACCCATAGCACCGACAAGGGCATATAAAGTATAGCCGATGACGGAAAGCAGGATCAGGGATACAAGCGGACATTCCCGCAGGAAATCCCAAATTGTTTTCGGTTGTCTTCGCTTTTTGTTATTATTCATAATCATCATCCTTATTTCATCTATAGTCCGGTTCCTGTATATATGATTTTGGGAAAATCAGATTCCAAAGTCGTCAGAACCGGAAATACAGGAATGGGTTATTTGCACCGGAGGCAATCTGATAAACCGAAAGCCAGAAGAGTGCCAGCATAAGAATCTTACATACCCATGTCTTGTAAAACCGCTTTAACAGGCGGATTGGAATCGGCGTACAGCAGATGGCGCAGATTGCGAGCAGCCACCAGTAGGTACCGAACAATTCCAGAAACTTCGGGAAGGTATCGATTTTGACCGATCCCTTGACTGGAAGGAAAAATAACCGCTTGATATAATTTCCGAGCGTTGGCAGATCGGAAATGTTAAAGATTGTCCAGGAAACCGGAATCACGATCAGCATATAAATATGGGATAAGATCGCATGCCGTTCCAGCTTGTCCAATAAAAATAACTTCTCGACGGTCAGCAGCACGAAGAAGAACATGCCCCATATAATAAAGTTCCAGTCCGCGCCATGCCACAGGCCGGTGAGTAACCACACGATAAATGTATTGAGAATCATACGTTTCTGCCCTTTGCGGTTTCCACCCAGTGGGATATAGACATATTCCCGGAACCATCTGCTGAGTGTGATATGCCATCTGCGCCAGAAATCCGTGGAGGAAGTGGCACAGTATGGGTTCTTGAAGTTTGTCGGGAATTTGAATCCAAGGATACGTCCAAGTCCAATCGCCATCAGGGAATATCCGAAGAAGTCGAAGAAGAGCTGCATCGAAAATCCCCATGAACCAAGCCATGCGGTCAGTGGATGAATCCCCATAACGCCAGCCGTCATAACCGTATTCCAGAGGGAAGCTATCTTGTTCGCCAGCAGTACCTTGTAAGCAAGTCCAAGTACAAAGATCGTCGTGCCCCATTCAATCTTTGGCAGACTGATCTTGCGCTGCTTGTGCAGATCATCTTTGACTTCTGAGAAGCTGACGATTGGTCCCGCAATTAACTGAGGAAACATGCAAAGATACGTTGCAAAATCCAGTAGTCCGTTTGCAATCTCATATTTCCTGCGGTAGATGTCAATCACATAGGAAGCAGCCTGAAAAGTGTAGAAGCTGATTCCAAGCGGTAGGGTAAGTGACACAAGCTTTAATACGGTTGTACCTGCAATTCCATTGATGATGCCGATAAAAAAGTTCAGGTACTTAAATACAAATAACATTCCGAAATTAAAGACCATGGCAGCAATAAGCCAGACCTTTCGGTTTGTCTCTGTGGATGCCTGCGTGTCATCCTCGCGTTTCCATGCGGTGTAGATGTTGACGGCTGCAAAATGATTGACGAGGATGGAGAGAATCATCAGGATAATATACGAAGGCTCTCCAACGCCGTAGAAGATTAAGCTGCCGATCAGCAATATTATATTTCTGTATTTCGGTGCCGCTGCAAAATACACAATCAGAAAGATTGGTAAAAAGCGGAACATAAATTCAATACTTGAAAAAACCATTCTACTAAATCCTTTTCCTATATATTATGAACGATAAATCCTTTTCAGATTGTCCAGCTTTGCGGTTGCATTCTGCATCAGCAGATCCAATACGGTAATCGCACACATGGATTCAACGACAACGACTGCACGTGGACCGATGATCGGATCGTGACGTCCCTTGATCTCCATTACAATTTCTTCGTGTGCCCTTGTGACAGTATCCTGCGCCTGAAAGATCGAAGGTGTTGGCTTGAAAGAAGCACGAATGAGAATCGGACTGCCGTCACTCATGCCACCTAGTGTGCCGCCAGAGTGGTTGGTGCGCTTTTTGACAGTGTCGCCATCCATATAGAAGTTGTCGTTGTTATCAGAGCCGATGGATGAGACAACAGCAGTACCATCTCCGATTTCGATTGCCTTGACAGCGCCGATCGACATGACTGCTTGTGCCAGCTTCGCATCAAGCTTGTCAAATACTGGTTCGCCAACACCGACAGGAACACCGGTTATGATACATTCCACCATAGAGCCAACCGAATCCTTTTTTTCCATCATTTCATTGAGATAAGCAGCTGCATCTGCTGCACAGGTGTTGTTTGGCATATAGAGTGGATTCTGATTGACCATATTAAGATCGATCGCATCGTCTGCAACCTTGATCGTTCCGATCGCACGTGTGTATGCAGTAAGGGTAATACCGAGCTCTTTTAAGACCTTGGCAGCGACCGCGCCTGCGGCAACTCTGCCGATTGTCTCCCGGCCGGAAGAACGACCGCCGCCCCGGTAGTCGCGGAATCCATACTTCTCATCAAAGCAGTAGTCCGCATGCCCCGGACGATAGCTTTCTGCAATCGAACCGTAATCTTTTGATTTCTGATCTTCATTCATGACAACGAGGGAGATCGGCGTTCCGGTTGTTTTTCCTTCAAAGACGCCGGACAAGATAGAGACCTTGTCGCTTTCATTTCGCTTGGTCGTAAATTCGTTCTGACCTGGCTTTCTGCGATCGAGATAGATCTGGATATCCTCCTCAGAAAGCGCAATCCCAGCCGGACAGCCGTCGATGACAACGCCGAGTCCTTTGCCGTGTGATTCACCCCATGTAGTGACTGTAAATAATTTTCCGTATATTGAACCAGCCATGGTAATATAATCCTTTCATATTGTATATACATTTGAAGGGATTATACATCTTTTTGTGAAAAATAGGAAGAGCCTGTTGATTTTTTCCTATACATGTGCGATAATGTTACAAAATTGTTACAAAACAAAGAAGAGGAATAGCAGATGAAAAAGATTTTAGCGAGAATACTGATATGTGTGATGGTGCTTGGACTGGTACAGATAGGGAATACAGCAGGCACAGCGAAAGCGGCAAGTACAGATGCAGATATTTATTATGCAGTACATTGTCAGACGTATGGCTGGGGACTTGGCGTTGCTAAAAACGGCGAGGTAACCGGTACATCTGGACAGGCGAAACGTCTGGAGTCTATCAAGATCTGGGTGAAGTCCGAGCTTTCCGGTAGCGTGGAATACGAGACACATGTGCAGACCTATGGTTGGAGCATCGGAACAAAGAAGGACAGCGAGGAATGTGGAACGACCGGAGAGGCAAAACGTCTCGAAGCAATCAAGATCCGTCTGACCGGACAGCTTGCTGAGGTGTATGACGTTGTATATCGTGTACACAGACAGACTTACGGCTGGACAGACTGGGTAAAGAATGGTACTGAGTGTGGAACGACCGGACAGGCGAAGCGTCTTGAAGCAATCCAGATCAAGCTCGTTCGTAAAAATGGCGCCGATGATGCAGACCTCAAGTATACGACACATGTACAGACACATGGATGGCTGGATTATGTAGTAGATGGTAAGCAGTCTGGAACAACCGGTGAGGGCAAACGTCTGGAGGCAATTAAGATTGATGTGCCAAATACAAGCTGTACAGGTGGTATTACCTATTCCGTTCATTGCCAGACCTACGGCTGGATGGACTGGGTAACGAATGATATGCAGGCAGGTACATCCGGACAGGCGAAGCGTCTCGAAGCGATCAAGATCAAGCTGACCGGAGAGATGGCAGAGAAGTTCGATGTGTATTATCGTGTACATAGCCAGACGTATGGATGGCTTGACTGGGCATGTAACGGAGAGGCTTCCGGAACGTCGGGGCTTGCAAAGCGTCTGGAGGCGATCGAGATCGTGCTCGTAGAAAAGGGCGAGACTGCACCGGGCGAGACGAGATATCCGTATGTCGATGCTGCGATTGCAAAGCAGATCGAGAAGGAAAAGGAAGAAGAAAGAAAACGGCAGGAAGAAGCTGAGAAGGAAGCAAACGACAAGGCGACCAGCGAGAATCTGCGCAAGGTTCTGAGCGAGGCTGTGCTGGTTCCAACCATAACCAGAGATACGGCAATTGATACAAAAGTGCAGGAAGTATTGGCACAGGTCGTAAAGCCTGAAATGGATAATTATGACAAGCTTCTGGCATGTTATAAGTGGATTATAGATAATTCATTTTATAAGTATGATGGCTTCACAGGATCATGGAACAACACTAATGTTTCGTATTCTAATAATCGGGATCGACAGGTTGTCAGCTTTGCAAAGACAATTATTTGCGGCGTGAATGGGCAACGTTACGGAACCTGTATCAATTATGGTTCGGCGATGGTTGTATTTGCAAGAGCACTCGGCTTTGAGGCGTATCGTGTCGGAGGCGAGACATTACGTGCAGATAACTCGTATGGTGAGCATTACTGGTGTGTCATCAAGATCAACGGAATCTGGTACAACTTCGATCCACAGAATGCAGATAACAATTGGACAGATCCACTTCGATATTTTGGTAAAACCAACAGTGAATGGTTAGGAATCGGCTACAAATTCACACATGGAAGCGAGAAAGCCGAGGGCTATATCAAGGGTGGAACTTATAAGTAAAATAGTGCTTTACAAGATGAAGGTCTTGTGGTAAGATATCAAATGCCGTCACTTGGTTATAGGATCACTCCGACCATAACTCAGCGACTGGACAAAATAAGAAAATGGAGGAAAAAAGCATGATTACAGCAGATCAGAAGAAAGAGATCATTGAGAAGTATGCTCGTACAGCAGGTGATACAGGTTCACCAGAAGTGCAGGTTGCACTCCTTACAGCAAGAATCAACGACCTGAATGAGCACTTCAAGGTACATCCAAAGGATCACCACTCAAGAAGAGGTCTTCTTAAGATGGTTGGTCAGAGAAGAAACCTTCTCGCATACCTTAAGAGCAAGGATATCGAGCGTTACAGAACACTTATCGAGCAGCTTGGTCTTAGAAAGTAATAACAACAAATTAGTAAATAAACTTAAAATCACACACACTACAAAAGGGATTGCATATGCAATCCCTTTTTCATGATTATAATCTGCCATATAGCTGTGAGCCTGTTTCGGATTTTTGTATGATTGTCTGTCATTTCTCTGTCTGACTGTTGTCTGTTGGTTCCAGTGTGCCAATAAATGGGTTATAGATGCTGCCATCAATCGCATTGATAATTGCATAACTGGATTTGTAAAGGATACCGGCTTCATCCGGTTTAAGCATGTAAAACCATGCAGGAACGAGCGAGTAGGATTTGTGCTTGGAATCAGAAATCCGGATCAGACCATACTCGATACTCGTTACCGTGTATTCGCAATCAGCTATGGAAAGGGGATCGAAAGGACTGCTGTTCCATATGCTCATGAAATCAATCTGTGCCTTTGCAATGGCATCAATCTGATCAAATGACAGGGTTGGAGAAGTTTTTGCTTCTATGGTGTCTACCTGCATTGGATTGTTCCAGATCAGGTAGGAAAGCCCGTTGCTGTCTATGCTGGCGGTCAGAGATTCAAAACCGTAAAATGTATTGGATTCGTCCGCGGAGAATATAAAACCACCATTGGCGTCATATTCGGCATTGGAATAATCCGTCAGGGTTGTTGAAAATGTTTCAGATGTATATAAGGTAGAAAGATTATTCAGGCTTCGGCTGGCATAGAACAGATAGGAGTCTGTGGCAGGTTCTGTTTCTTCTGCCGGAGGTTCTACGGCAAAGGAGGCATTGATCGTATAATGTTGGGGATGTCGTATAGCATCCAGTGTTTGCACAATTGTATAATCAGTAATCTTCAGTGTCTGCATATATTTTTCAGTAATCTGCTTCGCTTCTGTGAGGGAGAGGGAACAGCTGTTTCCCCCATTTTGCTCAACGTAAGCGGAAGAAATTGGATACGCCTTATAGGTGTTACTGGTAGAAAAATCGATAGCATCAGTACAGTACTGTTTGTATAATACCATACGACAGAATAGGTTGGATTTAAAAAATGCCAGATAATAGTGCTCTTTGGAAATGGTTCCGTCGATAATACAGAATTGGTTCGGTATAAATTGCCCGATATCATCCCTTTCGCTATAGGGATTGATATACCATTTCATTTCACCGTTGGTTTCTACGACACGCTTTGCTGCATCGGCATCTTGCTTTTTCGTCGCAAGGACATTTGTAGCGTCGTAGTATTCTGCAATCATATATTCCGGGATCGTAGAGAAATTCTCATAGCTTTTGAATGTATCTTCCCATGCGCCGCAGGCGGAGGTTAGATCCTCAATCGAACGAAAATCATATGGCATAAATAGTGAATAACTTCCCTCGTCGAAGATCAGGTCGGCATACGCCTGGATGTCTTCGTCCGTGAAGTCGGCACGGGATAAAGACGCAACCGGTGCTGATTTCTCGGCAAGTGAGGTATCCACCTGTGCTTGTACAGTCAGGGTTCCTTTGTCCCCCGGAACGGTGTAGTCAAGATTTCGGATAGGGTCATCTGTGGCATCGGATGTAGATGCGGTATCTCCCTGATAGATGACAGTCTCTTTTTTGCCGCAGGCAGAGAGACAGGATGCGAGAAGTGTAATAATTAAAATCCAGGATAGTTTCTTCATATGCGTTCTCCTTTCGCTTTAGTTGATGTTCCCGTTATAATCATGATAGATGCTTCCGTCGATGGCACTGATTATAACGTACGGGGAAAATGTACAAAATGGGGAAGAAAGAGATTCCCCGTCGATCATGTAATACCACGCAGGAATATACATATAGGAATCAGATTCTTCGTCAAATAACCGGATTAATCCATATTGAATCTCCTTGATTTTGTAGGTGTTATCCGCAGAAAATGGTAAAGTCGTCCCATCGAACTTCGAGATGTAATCTTTGGCGATTGCGTCAATCTGATCAAAAGAGAGCAGTTGTGCATTTGTTTCTAAGACTTCCTCTACTTTCATCGGATTCTGGATAACCAGATAGTTGATACCATCATTTCCGACATTCGCGAAGATGGCTTCAAATCCATATCTGGTATTCGTGTAAGAATCGTTGGAGCTGCTGTTTTCACCGATTGTCCCAGAGACCAGTTCGCGGGAAAAATTGAAATCCGTATGAACAGGAGCGATACCGTCCACATTTCTGCCGCCATAGAGCAGATAGGAATCATAGGAATACCCATCGTTTGAAGAATCGCTGGCTATGATTTCCCCATCTTTCGTTATCTCGTAATCGGGTTTTATGGTCTGAGCCTTCTGTACATCTGTGATCGTGTAATCGGAGATTCCCATAGTCCGAAGCGTATCAAGCACCATTGCTTTTGATTCTTCCTTAGAATACTGACATTCGTCGGAGTACGATTCATTCTCATAAAGAGGGTTTGCATAGGTGTCGTAGTATTGCGGATACTGGATATATGGTTCGTAGATCGTGTGGAGCAGCATCGTACAGTACGCATCCGTCTGTATAAACGACAGATAGTAAGGCTTCTGGCTGACCGTCCCTTTGATGACGCAGAAATTTGTATAAATATCCGCATTCTCGGTGGAGGTGAAACGATACCATTTCAGGGAACCATCCGTATGAATCGGGGTGACCACGTTGTCATTCTCCATACATTGCTGGGCGATATAGTATTCCTGTAGCAAAGAGTATGGAATGTCTGCGCTGTCACTGTACTGTGCGATTTCTTCCTGTATATCGGCGCACGCACTTTTGACTTCCTCGTCCGGGCGCAGGACATAGGGCAGGAATAATGCGTAGCTTCCAGCATCGAAGATGGCATCTGCAATCCGCTTCATATCCTCCTTGGTGTAGTCGTTTCGGGAGACCTTTACCACAGGTGAGCTTTGTGCCGATAAACAGGTATCGACATCGGCATCCACCGTAAATGTCAGGAGTCCGTCTGTGACCTCATAATTCCGGTGCAGAACCGAAGCGGTGGCAGCATCGCTTGTCGTTGCCGGTTCATCCACGTATGAGATATCTTTCTCTTTTCCACACCCGGACAGGGCGGATAATGCAAGGATGGATATGAGAATGCCTGCAATTCGTTTCTTCATAAGATCGTCCTCCTGTTAATCTGATTTGTTTCTATGTTGATAGATGTAGCCAAGTTCGTTATTGTAGATGCTTCCGTCGATGGCGTTGATAATGACGTAGGCAGATGGGAAATAATAGGGTTTGCTTTCCTCGCTTCCTTCTGCAAGATAATACCATGCCGGGAGCAACTGGTAGGAATCATCCTCTTCGTTGGATACCCGGATCAGTCCATACCGGATATCGGTTATGTCATACACCGTCTCATCAAAGGTGTGTTTGTTGATGTAGTCCTGTGCAATTGCATCAACCTGGGAGAAATCCAGTGTGTTTGCCATATCGACGTCGATGGTTTCGATCTTCATAGGATTGGAGACAATCAGATAATTCAAACCGTCATTTCCGACATTGGCGGTGATGAATTCATAACCATAGAAGGTATAATCCTCGTAATTGGTGATAGTTCCGTTTTCGTCCTGATCCATGCTTTCATAATCGGTCAGCTCTGTCTGGAAGTTCGCAGTGGTGTAGACAGGGGTAAGCGCATCTAAGCTGCGTCCACCGTAGACCAGATAGGAATCATAAGAGATGACTGGTTCCTTGTCGTAGTTTGCGGTTACCTGATATGTGCTGCTGATGTCGTAGACGGTCCGGATGGTCTGCGTCGGAAATACGTCGGTAACTACATAATCATCGATTCCCATTCTGGAGAGCGTATCGGTGACAAGCGTTGAGACACCTTCCGTGGAATACGAGCAGATGTTGTCGCTGCCGGCAAGCGTTTCGAGCATATCCGGACGGATCGGGGATAATTGGTTAAACAAGCCATAGGTAAGCTCTTCGTTATAATCTTTGTGCAACACAAGCATGCAGTGCTTGCGCGTCTGGACGAAGGAAAGCTGACAGTCCTTTCCGTCTATCGTGCCACGGATATTACAGAAGTTGCAAAATTCCTCGCTGTCTGCACTTGGCTTGATGGTTGGATAGTATTGAATCGTTCCATTTGTCTCGATAGGATCAAAGACGCCGCCGTCTTTTGCATTTTGTGCATAGGAGCATTCCGCCAACAGATTATACGGAATCTTGGATTTATCTGCGTAGGTAGCAAAAGTCTCTGCAAATGCATCGCAGGCAGCAGTGATATTTTCCTTTGACTGACGGCTGTATGGAAGGAATAATTTATAGCTTCCCTCATCGAAGATTGCAGCCGCAATGCGTGTGATATCTTCATTTGTATAGTCGCACCGGACGGCAGTCGCAACCGGAGCAGACTGCGTGGACAGACTGGTGTTCACATCGGCGTCGACATTGACGGTCGTGCGTCCGTTTGATACGGAATAGTTCAGATGTAAGTCGGATGCGGAAACGGCATCCTGTCTGGAATCGTTCTCCTGAATATAATCGACGCCCGCTTTCTTTCCACATCCGGATAAGATGGAAAGCAGGAGTGCACCGATCACCATTTTATAGAATATGGTTTTGCGTCTCATATGAAATTCCCCCTCGTAGTTTTCGTGCGGCATCCCCGTTGATTGTTGGGGCTGCGTGTAAGAACTGTCTATATTATAAGATACAAATGTATCCGAAATGTATCTAAATGGTTGCAGGTTTTCACTTTTATGGTATTATATTTGAGGAAAATGTCTGATTTTAGACAATTATAGACGAAACAGGGGAAAATAGCGATGGAAATCATGAAATATGCGATACCGGGTTACGAGGATGTCACCGCAGAGTATCTGCTTGGAATCTTCGGAAATCCGATCAAACATACATTGTCACCGGTCATCCATGACACGCTCAGCGATGCACTCGGACTGTCAGAGCGGTATGTGCCATTCTGCGTGGAGGACGAGGAGCTTTCTCATTGTGTGAAGCTTGCGTATGACGAAGGCGTGCTTGGACTGAATATTACCGTGCCACACAAGCAGCATGTGATGGAGACTCTCGTGGATGTCGATATCGCCGCGAAGACGATTGGTGCAGTGAATACACTTGTCCGTGTGGAAGGTGGCTATAAGGGCTACAACACGGATATGCCGGGATTGGCAAAAGCATTAGAGACCGAAGGAATTGCGCTAAAGGATGAGACGGTTATCATGCTTGGCGCAGGTGGTGCCGCACGTGCGGTCGCATATATGTGTGTCAGCTATGGCGCAAAGCAGGTGTATATTGTAAACCGGACATTTGCGCGGGCGCAGGCGATTGCGGATGATATGAATGCATTTGCAGGGAAGACGGTTGTGCAGGCGGTGGCTTCGGAGGATTATAAGAGTATTCCGGATGGAAAATATCTGATGATCCAGTGTACTTCGGTCGGGCTGCATGAGGGTGACGGAATGCCGTTTGATTTCGGCGATGCGTTCTATGCGATGGCGAAGGCAGGCGTGGATCTGATCTACAATCCGGCACAGACGCCATTCTTAAAGGAGATGGCGAAGCTTGGCGTGCCGGCGGTAAATGGATTGAAGATGTTATTATATCAGGGAATCCTTGCATATGAACTTTGGAATAATCTGACCGTGTCTGAGACGCTGACCGATAAAGTGTATCTGGCATTGCAGGATGCGATCTACGGGAAGAAGCGCGGCGATAATATTGTCCTGATCGGTTATATGGGTGCCGGGAAGACAACCGTTGGAAAGGCACTTGCCAAGAAGCTTGGATATGAATTTATTGATACCGACCTTTATATAGAGGCACAGGAGGGAATGACGATTCCGGACATCTTCGAGAAGAAGGGAGAGGCATATTTCCGCGCTTTGGAGACGGATGTCATCCGGAAACTTCGGGAGAAGACACATTGCGTGATCGCGACGGGCGGTGGACTGCCGCTTCGCAAGGAGAACAGTGATCTATTGAAAGAAGTCGGAACAGTATATTATCTGATGGCAGATGCAGATACGACCTATGCGCGGGTAAAGCATTGTACGAACCGTCCGCTGTTACAGTGTGACGATCCGTATGCGAAGATTCAGGCGATGATGAAAGAACGGGGATCAGTCTATGCGCGTGCCTGCCATATCCGCGTGCGGACAGACTGCGGAACTTTAGAAGAAGTGATGGATGAGATAAAATGAGTGGAGCAGAAAATATAAATCGAAAAAATTACTGCGATGGAATGCGGGATGCAATTCCAATCGCACTTGGATACCTTGCGGTCGCATTTACACTTGGGATTGCGGCGCGAAATGCGGGGGTGTATGCACTTCCGGCGACAATTATGAGCCTGACAAATACGACATCGGCAGGAGAATTTGCAGCGATCACAGCGATTGCCGGTGGCGTAGGGTATGCAGAGCTTGCACTGATGCAGCTCGTCATAAACCTAAGATATATGCTGATGTCGTGTGCACTGACACAGAAGCTTGATCCGAAGTTTTCAATCATACACCGCTTTTTTATTGGATTTGGTGTGACCGATGAGATCTTCGGCATCTCAGTTGCAAGAAAAGGTAAATTAAATCCGTGCTATATGTATGGTGCGATGTCGATTGCGATTCCGGCATGGACGATCGGCACCTGCCTCGGTGTGGTGCTCGGTAACGTATTGCCGGGCGGCGTGGTTAGTGCGCTTTCCGTTGCATTATATGGTATGTTCTTGGCAATCATTATCCCGCCTGCCAGAGACAATAAGGTGATCCGCGGACTTGTGATCATCGCGATGGCGGCGAGCTTCCTTTTCACGAAGATACCGGTGATCAAGAATATTTCTTCCGGTATGAAGGTGATTATTCTGACTGTTGTGATCTCCGGGGTGGCAGCCGTGCTGTTCCCGCTTCCGGATGAGGAGAAGGAAGAAGAGGAGGCGAACCATGAAGCATAATATTTATCTGTACATTCTTGTGATGGCAGCAGTCACGTATCTGATCCGTGTTCTGCCACTCACATTGATCAAGAAAGAGATCAAGAACAAGACGGTGCGGTCGTTTCTGTTCTATGTGCCATATGTGACGCTCGCGGTTATGACATTCCCGGCGATCCTCACGGCGAGCAACAGTATGGTGGCAGCAGGCATCGGATTCGTCGTGGCGCTGATCCTTGCATGGCGCAGGACAAGCATGTTTGTGGTGTCGCTTGTTTCGTGTGCGATTGTGTATATACTGGAGCTATTTATGTAAGATATCACACAAATTTCACTGAAATGGCAAAAATATGCAAAAAAAATCACTGGATAAAGTTTGCCTTTTTTCCGATATATTTGTATAATAAAGCGAATAGTGTTATACAGTAGGTGATAAATATGAGATCGACACAAAAGAGACGATGCAGATCCAATCGGGGTTTCACGCTTGTTGAGATGATCGTGACGATGATGTTGCTGTCGATATTGCTCACAATATCAGTCATGGGACTTATGGCATGGCAGGACTGGTCAGACTTTAACCAGGCGAATGAATATGCAGAGACCATGTTTTTGGCAGCGCAGAATCAGTTGTCGGAATATAATGCAAATGGAACCTTAGAAGATTTTGCAAAGCAGACGAAAAATTTTAGTCCAGCCGAGGTGAAGCTGGATTCGATATATTACGAAGAAGGACAGGCGTACAGTGATGATTCCGTTTGGGTAACGGTAAATAAGGGTACGCTTGTTTCTGTGCGTGCAAATAAGGGCGATTATAGTCTGTATGCGGCAGGAAAAGATACGACAAGCCTGACGGCACCAATCGTATATCAGCTTTTACAGGGGTATCTGTATGATACGTCTATCTTAAATGACGCGATCTGCGTCGAGTTTTCCTTAGAGGATGGACAGGTATTTTCTGTCCTTTATTCTGCCAAGTCAAATGGAGATGAGGTAGAAATTTTCGAGTATGATAATGACAATGATTCCCTTCGGGGTTCGGTTAACATTGCCACCCGGTATGATTCTTACCGGAAAGACCGTATGATCGGGTACTATGGTGTGGATACATTGTCGACGGCGCTGAAGGGTACAAAGGAAAAGCCGTCCATTGATGAAGTGAAATTAAATAATGAAGATACGTTAAATCTGTCGTTCAAGGTCAGCAAGCCGGCAAATGCCGCACAGAAGATGAATTATGACATTACCGTATATGATGTAGATTCTGATTTCTGTACCAGTGAGAATATGGCAGATGGTGTTCCGGTTATGAAGTTCACATTAAACGGAGCAAAGATCAAGAATTATGCAAACCGGCAGGCACAGAATTGTGCAATCACACGGTATGTGAAAGATGAGACTGGAACTTGGAGTGCGCAGGAGCTTGGGGAGTTCCCAGTCCTTGCATGGAGCGATACGGATGGAACGATCCGTGTCGTATTGGATGCAGCGGATTTTCAGGCGACATCTGCCAGCTATGAGATGAATTTGTCAATTTTACGGGACACATCGAAAGCAAGTAAGGTTGCCAATGCAAACTTTAAATTCAAGTCAACCTATACATTCCATCGGTTTGGGCTGGATGCAAATAAGATTAAATGCTCCATCAAGGGGTATGGTGCTGCATATGATACAACAACGGAACGGCAGAGCAACCAGTCGTATGTTTATTTTGCCGAGGAAAATAACAACACGGATGCTGCAAAGAAGGTTGTAAATTACAATTATTCGATTGCAAATGCAAGACATCTTTATAATATGCGTTACGTGACAGACATTACAGCGAATACTGAGAAGTCTGTGGATGAACTGCGCTTGAGCAGTGCGCATTATGAGCAGGATACAAAGAAAACGTTAGCCTGTCACTTCCAGTTGGCGGAAGATATCGATTGGACGAAATTTGTGGCGTCAGGGGCGTTTTATAATACAAATGGAAATGATATCAATATCAATTTAAATGATGAGACAGAAAGTCTGGCAGAATCCTTTATCTCGATGAAGCAGCTTCGTGCGGAAGATTCTCTGGATGGTAAGAATACGGATGGTAAGTCTTATACGATCAAGGGACTTACTATGTCGCAGGCAGGAAATGCCCTGTGTAGGTTGTATACAGACATGGATACTGGTAAAGCGGATGATGAGAAAAAGCCGGTTGGTTTATTTGCCACGAATTATGGAACTATTGGGAATCTGAAACTGGATGATGTACAGATAACGTCTCCGGGCGATTATGTTGGCTCTTTTGCCGGAATCACGATGTATGGTAAGGATTTGACTGGAGAGACGGCGGGAATCTTAGAAAATCTCGAAGTCGTAAATGATGATGTAGACGCAGAAACAGCCAGTTTTGTAAAAGGAAAGTCTTATGTCGGTGGTATTACCGGAACATTGATTGCGGATTCGGATTCGGTTGTGTCTGCAGTCACATGGAAGGAGCTTTCCAATGCTGCAAAGGTAACCGGACTTTCACATGTGGGAGGTGTTGTCGGCGAGCTTCGGACAGAGAAGAATCGGTCAACTGCCATCACATTGGAAGACTGTGAGAATACAGGAGCTGTATATGCAGTCGTGAAGGATGGCGAAGATAAAAAGGACAGTAAATTCGTTGGTGGTATAGCAGGAAGCTGTGTAAACGAGTATGCGGCAAATCATACAGATGATACATCAGCCCTTGCAAATATTACAATCAAAAACAGCAACAGTACACCGTTTTATTCGAGAAAAGATTTACAGGCATTCCTTGGAAATCAGGATGGAACGGCATTTGCAACTTATGCGGACAAGGTAGCTGGAACCTATGTAGGCGGTATTACCGGTTACAGTTATTTTAGTACGCTTCAGGGTGTGCGTGCAGAATTGGATAATGGCAAGCACAGCTATGTATTTGGACATGATTATGTCGGCGGTATCGTCGGCTATGCAACTGGTTCTGCGGAGCTTTCGGGTACGGACGATACGAATACAAATGGCAGAAATGACAACTATGTCATTGGCTGTTCCTATGTCGGTGGTGTGATTGGCGCGAATGCAGATATAGATCTGACAAAAACACAGGAAGATACAGGAAATAGTAGCGGAGATACTTTGGTATTGGTTGAAAAGGGCGCAAGTCCAATTGTAGTATCCGATACCGTGAATTCGAAAAATACCGTTTCAAACTGGCAGAATACAGGCGTTGTCTATGCAACCGGTATGTATGCAGGAGGTATCAGTGGTTATAATACAGGTTCTCTGCTTGAAAATCTTGATACATCGGGTGCAGTGACTGTTGCTGGGGAATATCCGGTTTCCCATGCAGCTGATTATGTTGGAGGAATCACTGGTTACAATCATGGTGTGATCAAAGCAGAAGCAAGAAAAGATAACAATGTACGCATCGTCGGTAAAAACTATGTTGGTGGTATCGTTGGTTATAATGATAGTGGCGCGGAAGTTACAAACTACGCTGTGACGGCTGGAAGTATAAATGGAGATACAGATAAAGGAAGCTATGTCGGCGGACTTGCCGGCTGCAATGCGTCGATTTTGATGTTGCAGAAGGCAGACGGAAGTGCAAAACAATTATATGTAAGCACACAGAACATCAGCGGCAAATATTTTGTCGGTGGTGTGATTGGCGCGAACATCATCAATACGAATGGGTATAACCAGAACATGATTACGGAGCCTGGACAGAGTGGATCTACCGATACGGCAACGGATTCTTCCGCGGGTAATACAACGAAACTTTGTTACTTGGATTTGAGTGTAGAGACAATATGGGGAAGTGCAGATTCACCGACCGTGAAATATAATATTCAAGCTGTAAATGACAGTGATAAAGAAATCTCCGATTGGTATGTAAAAATACATGTGCAACAAAATGTTTTAATAGATAAACAGTTGTGGGGATGGCAGTTGCCAGTGGAGGAAGTTGAGGATTCGGAGAAATCAGAGATTATATATGTATTACGGCCAGATGATTTAAAGATAGCTGCCAATAATAAAAGTCGAAGCAGAAGTTTTGTGTTGACATTTAAGAGCTATCAGGAAGCATATTCCTTTGATATTACGGATATAGAATTCTATTATACGGGAGGAGATGGAAACAAAACTGTACTTAAACCAGGAAACAATAACATTACAGAAAAAAATATACACGAAGTAATTGGTACAGGAGAGGGTGAATACCAATTAAAATTAACAGGCGGGAAAACAACAATATGGGTTGGACAACTTTTAACGGTATACCAGATAACGAATGTTCAATTTTTAAACAATAGTGAATATGATGCGTTTGATTGGTATGTTAAGATTCCTGTTGAAAATGAACTTTCAATTCACTTTGATCAATGGAATGCAAATTCAATGAATAAAGAATATGTAGAAGAGATAGGAGAAGATGGAAAGGCAAATAATTATTGGAAATTAAGTCCTAAAACGGTTACACGAATAGCCAAAAAAAGCAGCTCTGAAAACTATCAGATGATGTTTTATTCGGAGGATGAGTCTGTATATAATTACATTTTAAATAATGCAAAGCTAATATTTTATACAACAAAATTGGTTACAAAAACCGAAGATATTCAGTACGCCCGCATCCAGACCTCTGCGGACATGTCAGACTTCAGAGGCACGATCACAGGCAGCGCATTTACTGGAGGTTACATCGGTTACACGATGCTTGTAAACAGTACGGATACGACCTATGCGAGAACGACAGCGGAGAATGTAAGAAAGCTGACCTTAAATCAGCCATCCGAAGAGACGGTAGTTGACAAGGTATGCAATGCCAATGTCCAGACGAGTGAAGTACAGATGTATGTGACAGGTACTGTTGGCGGTGGAAGTGTGACATCAGATACTTATGTTGGCGGACTTGTTGGATACGATGATGCAAACACATTTTTACGTATCGAGAATGCGAAGAACCGGGCTGCTGTAACGGCAAAGACTGGATACGCAGGTGGTATGATCAGCGCGAGCCGCAAGTCGAATAATAAGATTCTGACAAGCAATAATTATGGAACCATCACAGCGAAAGAAGTTGCAGGTGGTATTGTCGGTGAGAACAAGGGTACAGTCAATCAGTGTAATGTAAGCGCAACGATCGTAGGTAACCGTGGTACATCTATTGCAAGCTACGGCGGTATCGTTGGTGTGAGTGGTATCGCGACGGAAAAAGCAGAGGATACAGATGCGGCACAGGTGATGGAATGTACATTTACAGGAAGCGTATCTGGTGCGGGAGATGGCGTGACAGCAAATGTTGGCGGTATCGTTGGTGCCAATGGATATAATTCAACGGTCAAGGCAAACACGATTGGAAGTGCAGATACCGTTGTGCATGGCGGCATGGTAGATGGAACTGCATATGAAACTGCAAGAGCGAATGCCGGCGGTATCGTTGGTACAAATTATGGAACGGTTTCTTTGACAGATAATTCGCAAAAGGCAGAAGGAAATACAACGATTGACAACTATCTTGGCTATACCGGTGGTATTGTCGGATGTAACCAGAAAGATGCTGTTGTAAAGGGTACAGCGACAGAGCAGATTATCACAGCAGGCACATGGCATGTGACAGCGAAAGTAGCTGGGGAAAATACGGCTGTGGGTGGCATTATCGGACATTCGATGTCTGGCGAGAATCTGGAGTACCTTACGAATTATGCAGAAATTAAGACGACTGCGACCGGAAATATCGCGGTTGGTGGCATTGTTGGACAGATGGAGAATCAGACCAGTGATGCGATGACATTTACAAAGTGCAACAATTACGGTACGGTTACCGGAACATGGTACACGGGTGGTATGATTGGATACCTGCGCTACAGGGGCGTGAAGTTTAATAGCTGTACAAGTGATGGAGCCGTGACGGGGGGGACAAGTGTAGATGCGATGGTTGGATATGCAGATGCTGATATCGAGAGCAATATTCAATATGCAGATTGTACAGTAAATGGAACAAAGTATTCGAAGACTACACAGCTTGCATCGAATGGAGCAGAAGAGAAACAGGTCGTTATGGATGCTTCAGAAGGTAAAAAGGAAGCAGAGACAACGGCTGGAACGATGGGACAGCCAGATGAGACAGAGAATACTGTGACGGATGCGGATACACAGGATTCTACGACAGAAGCAACAACCGAGGAAATACAGACTGTCCAGAAGCTTGAAACACCGGATGTCAAGCGTTTGGCAGACGATGTGCGTGTCCTGCAGTATTACGATGGAACAAAATGGACATTGACAGCACCAGTACAGGATGAAGATCTGGTTGGAACGTATGAGTCACGGGCATATCGGTTCGAGGTACAGGATGGCACCGATTATTACGAGGTGCAGATCAAGGATGCAAGCGGGGCATATGGCGTGCTGTATGTACAGCCAAAGACCGATAAATATTATGTATACTATGCAGGAAGCAACGCAAAGATCCGCAGAGAAAGCCTGTGTGAAGCAAATCCATACACCGAGTTTGCAGGTATTCTGACGGAAGAAAAACCAATAAGCGTAAGCTATGCCGTAAATGTACGGCTGGAGGATACAACGACTGCAATCTGCGCAAAGGTGGTTGCAGAGGAAAATCAGATTTCTGTGTTACTTCCAGATACAACGACGTTCGTTGCAGTACAGGCAGTTGTCGGCGAAGCACATCTGGATGCCTTTGAAAGCTCGGATGTCGCAATGTGGAAACTGATTCCGGTTGATGATGCAACGACAACAGATGCCAGCGCAATCACGGAAGCCGAGGAGATGGATATGGTGATCTGGACTGGAACTGTGAAAAAGGAAGCTGCAAAGACAGAGCTTCCGAAGCTTGCAGGAACAACGGTGACAGTTGGAAGTGGTACGACACAGAAAGAAGTTGTGAATTATACAGTGGCAATTGAGCAACCGATGCTCGTACAGGTGCTGGGATTTGATGCAGAGGGTACATTAGTACAGTCCGTTTATTATACCGCAGACCAGACAAGCGCAAGCTTTATACTGGAGAAGGACACATGGTTTACCGAGGATGTGAAAGATGTGCAGATCCGATTTGCGGCAATTTCGGAAGATGGACTTGCCGAGTGGACACAGCCACAGACGCTGACAATTACCGGAATATCAAAATAGTAGAAAGATAAATTACAGGTACATGCAGAGAAAAAGAAAGCTCAGACAATTTCATAAAGAAGAAAATCGCGGTTCTGCAATGATCGTGGCGATTGTTGTCAGTATGGTTGTCGTTGTGTTCTGCTTATCTTTGCTGCTTGTAAGCTATGCACTGTTTTCGTCTTCGGTGCGCCGGGTGACACAGAACCAATGCCGGGAGCTTTCGAAGACGATCAGTATTGAAATAGAGAAAGAACTGACGACGCCGGCATATACAAGTTTTGATATGCAGAAGCAAGATGTGACGGATGGAAAAAATCTGCTGTGGCAGTATCTTCGATATAATGTGTGTCAGGGCAACTGGCCGTATTATGAATCGGAGAGTTCGACTGATCATGGGGAGAAAGCGGCGTACCGGTATTTTACCCTCGCAGCAACAGGCGGAGATACGACAAAATATGCAGCGATGGCGGATGATATTTCAGTCTGTATCTATTGGGAGAACGATGGCAGTTATCAGATATCGAAAAACGATGTTATCCTTTGTGTCAAAGTAACCTGTACGAAGGGTGACCAGACAGCATCCATGTTGTCAAAGTATAATTTGTCCTGTATGGATTATGAGGACGCAGAAATTGGTGTGGATACTGGAGATGATACGGTAAATCCATCGAAAAATGATATTCTGAAAAGTGAGCATTGGAGCTGGAGTTTTCTGGAGCGTGAGTAACATGAAGAAAAGAAAAATTGTGCGACAAATGAATAATGCAGGTTCGACGATGGTGGAAGTGATCGTTGGATTCGTGATTCTTGTTATGGTTCTGGCAGAATGTATGGTACATTTGCTTGGCGTATCCGGAGAATTGGTCAAGAAAAGCAAGGATATGCAGGAGGAACAGCGTATCCTGAACGAGGAAATGTATCGGACGGATACCGTGTTTGAGACATTAGCAGATACAGGCATCACACTGACGGTGGACACAAATAAGACAGATTCACAGAATATGCCACAGGCAACGAGCTTTGCTATAGAAGCAAAGCTGCACCGTTATTATAGTGATCGTGCCGATCTGACGGTGTTCCGGGTGATACATAAAAGTGAAGAAGCAGGAGAATAAGAGGAGTCAGTTATTGAAATGAAAAAACTGAAGCAGCTTTTTCGAAAATTTCATAATAAGAATCAGGGACTCACGCTGGTGGAAATGATCGTGACCTTTATGCTGATCGGGCTTTTTATGATTGCGGCGAGCAAGGTGATCGCGAATACGGTGAGTGTCTATTATACTGCGAAGGGCACTGCAAATGGTATGCAGGTATCATCCATCATTGCTTCGAAGATCCGCGGTGAGATCGAGGGTGCGCGGGATGCGACAATCACAACGGAGGTAAAAAATGAGGATGGAACAACGAACGAGGTCACATTACCATATGTCATGCAGCTGTCGACAGATGCGACGCTCGGTGGACAGAATGAAACGACAGGGTATAATAAGATCGAGTTTACCGATGCGCAGGGCAGTCATGTCTATATTGGCGTGAATGAAGAAGGATATCTGGTTGTGCATTATTATCCGGTGGTGGTTGCAAGTGGCGAAGTGAAGAGTACTGACTGGGTATTTGACCAGAAAGCGTATATGGGGTATTCCATCAAGGAGTTGAAGTTTACACAGCCGAAGGGAGATTATGCAGACAATATTATTTATATGAGTCTGACACTGCATAGCTCACGGTATGGCGATTTTACATACACGGAATATATTCAGTGTTATAATTTAGATGCGAATTCCGACACACAGATCAACTGTAAAACAGAGTAAAAGGGGTAGAAAATGAATTATTTTTTATATGCAATGATATACATATTGGTATTTTTGATGGGAGTGACTGTGTTTTCTTATCTGAATCTGGTCATTGAACGGCTTCCGAAGAAGGAGAAGCTGACGATTCGTCATTCCCACTGTAAGCAGTGCGACCACGAGCAGACATGGAAAGATGTCATTCCGATCTTTTCCCGGATTCGTTATCAGAACCGCTGCAGATATTGTGGTTCTGTATTGCCGAAACGTCCGCTTATTATCGAGCTGGTCGGTGGTGCATTTGCAGTATTTTCTGTTGCAATGTACGGAATTCATCTATCCGCGTTGCTGTTCTTCCTTGTGATCTGTGATCTGATGGTGATCACGATGATCGATGCGGACACGCAGGAGATTCCGCCACAGTTGAATGTGATTTTGCTGTTGCTTGGTATCCCTGCTATCTGGGTGCTGCCGGGACCAACGATCATAGAGCGTGTGATTGGACTGTTCGCGATCAGCGTGCCAATGTTTATTCTGATGTTATTTAACGGCTTTGGCGGTGGCGATGTGAAGATGATGTTTGCAGCCGGATTCCTGCTTGGCTGGAAAGGTGTAGTTGCTGCATTCTTCGTTGGAATCATTGTCGGCGGTGCGTATGCGATCTATCTGCTGGCAAGTAAGAAGAAGGGAAGGAAAGAACATTTCGCATTCGGTCCATTTCTTGCATTCGGTGTGCTTGTTGCACTGACTCAGAATCTGGGCGATACCATGATCTCGATGTATATTGATTATGTGAAAAGTATGATGACAGCTACGTATTAGGAGGCGCTATGGTTACTTACAAATACAGAGCGCAGGATGAAAACGGAAAGGCGATTTCCGGTACGATGCAGGCAACCGATGAGCTTGATCTGCATGAGCGCTTAAAACAGGAAAAGAAATATTTGATACAGGCGAAGGCACAGGCGGATAAGGTCAACATCAAACGTCTGCGTTCCGATGTTGTCTCTGAGTTCGCGAAGAATATCGGTGAGCTGCTTGGCGCGGGCGTGACGCTCGTAAAGGCACTGCGAATCATATCCGAGGATGAGTCCATCAAGCCAAAGGAACGGGAGGTTTATACCGGACTGTTAAAACAGGTGCGTTCCGGTGTGCCACTTTCTGAGGCAATGTCTGCGAGTGGCGACGCATTTCCACCGCTCTTTATCAACATGATCAAGAGTGCAGAGAGCAGTGGAAGCATGGACAAGATTGCGCTGCAGATGTCTGTGCATTATGAGAAGGAATATCGGCTGAACCAGAAGGTCAAAAGCTCAATGACTTATCCGAAGATCCTCTGTGTGTTGATCGTGGTAGTAGTTGCAATCATCATGGGCTATGTTATTCCGCAGTTTAAGGATTTATTTTCCCAGATGGATGCGCTTCCGACCTCAACGACGATTCTGCTGGGCATCAGTAATTTTGTGAAAAATAAATGGTATGTCTTGATTTTGGCAGCCGTTGTGTTGTATATTTTCTTTCATGTGCTTTTTGCGATACCGGGTGTGCGGTATGCAAAGGACAAGTTAGAACTGAAGCTGCCGGTGATCGGGAAGCTGCGCCGTGTCATTTATACCGCACGGTTTGCTCGTACGTTGTCGAGCTTGTATTCGGCAGGTATTTCAATCATTAACTGTCTGCAGATCGCACGAAATACGATCGGCAATTCTTACATTGAAAAGCAGTTTGATCAGGTCATCGCGGATGTACGTGGTGGTATGAATTTAAGTGAGAGTATTGACCGGGTAGATGGATTTACGAAGAAGCTTTCTTCGTCCATTTCAGTCGGTGAAGAGACGGGTGCGCTCGATACAATGCTTGTATCAATTGCAAACCAGATGGAATATGATTCCGAGGTAGCGATGAACAAGCTGGTTTCTTATCTGGAGCCTGCGATGATCGTCGTGATGGCGGCAGTCGTTGGATTTGTTATTATTTCCGTAATCCAGCCGATTTATGGCTCGTATGCGACGATTGCAAATTCGTACTAAATAGAGAAAGCAAACCTATTACAGGAAGGAGAACATACATATGAGTACAGTCATTTATCTGGCAAACCAACAGATACAAGTGATCACCGGTACTCCCGGAAATCGAAAGATTTCTGTCGCGGATTGTTATACGGAAGATGCGCCGGATGGCAGCATCATCAATGGTATGATTATGGATGCGGATGCGTTTGTGAGCTTCATGCAGAACTTCTGGACGACACATAATCTGCCGACGAAGGATGTGATCTTAGTCATCAATTCGACCAAGTTTATTGGTAAGAATATTGAGATGCCTCTGCTCAATCCGAAGAAGACGGAAGAGTTTATCAACCGCGAGTTTACAGATATCAAACAGGGAGAGGATTATATCTGCGGATATTTTCCAATCGGGCAGAATAAGGCGACGAAGAAAATCTATGCCGAGATCATCACGACCGATTTCATCAAAGATTATGTGGACATCTTTACTGAGATCGGCGTCAAACTCAAGGCAGTATATTCCGGTGAGAGCAGTCTGATCCGTCTGACTGCATTGACAGCGGCACAACAGTACAAGACATTCGTCCTGCAGATCGCAGACCGTATGATGATTACGACGATCCTCTGGGTAAATGGAGAATTTTACTATTTTAACAGTGCCCGCTGCTTCCATGATCAGGGAACAGAGGACTATGCGCAGGATATCGCGCGTTCCGTCAGCCAGATCCGTCAGTTCATGCAGGCAAACCAGCTGGATTATCCGATTGAGGCAGTTTTACTTGCGGGTGTGAATCCACAGGATCTGCCATTATATCAGAATGCAATTTCCCAGCTTGATATTTACGCGCGTGTGGAGGTATTTGCAGATACACATGTTGCAACCAATGGTCTGGATGTACAGGCACATTTCCACCCGATCAGCGGTCTTGTTACGGGAAATGCCGGCAAGCAGAATTTCTTAGACGGCTATCATGCCGGAAAAAAGAAGGAAACAGAAGGTGGCGGAGTTGGAAAGGGATTTCTTGCAATTCTGATCAGTCTTGCTGTGATGCTTGTGGGACTTGCCGTGTGTATTACGGTGCGCACACTAAAAAAACAGGAATTGCAGAAGCTGAAGGAGTACAATGAGTCTCCGGCAACGATTATGGAGGTTGCACGGTATGATGTACTTTTGGAGCAAACATCCTATCTGAGCAATCAATACAATGCGATTGTAGGAGTGAATCAGAATCTATACACGTATCCGGTCTGTAACTGTGAGGTGATGAGTGTGGTCGATGATTGCGCGCAGGGGCTTGTAACCGTGACCTTTGATTCTTTCGATGCGGATCTGGGCGTGCTGACGATGACAGCGCGTGCCGATACGGTAGATAATATCAACAAATTCATACGCAATTTGTGCGGCGTGGATATATTCAGCAATGTTGATTATACCGGATATTCTTATGTGGAATCCGATGAGCTGTGGGATATCCATGTGACCTGTACACTGGCGGAGTCCGCAGGCAGACATACCGATACAGATGCACAGCCAGAGACAACAGAAACAAATTTGCCGGATGTCGGCGATGCAGAATAAGGAGGGAATCGTTATGAAGTTAGAAATGACACAAAAAGACAAAAACCTCCTGATCATGCTTTCTATATTCGTGATCGTAGTCTGCATTGGTTACTGGGGTATTTACCCGGTTGTAAAGGGTATCGTGAATACGAACAAAGAGATTGCGACACAGAAGGAAACACAGGAAGAAAATGAGCTGAAGCTTACGCAGGTGCCGATGATGGAGGCAGATAACGAGCGGTTTTCAAATGAGATACAGGGAGTACGAGAATCATTCTTCCCAATGATGGAAAGTGCAGAGATTGATAAGTATTTTACTGAGCTTGTGTTAGGATATAACTTGTCAGCCTATGATCTGGCTATCCAGATGCCACAGGAAGAAACGGCTTTGGAGCCATATGTATATTCGAAGCGTGCGGCAATGCTCGCAGCACAGGAGGAAACGGATACGACTGAAGCACCACAGGGCGCGAAAGCGGAACGCTCTGAAATCGAAGCGGCTGAGGAGAGTGGCGGTATGTCGACGGACAGCGAAACGAGTGCGCTTCCGGCATTTGATGATGAGGTAACAACAGGTATTTATAATGCGACGGTGACACTTCGTCTAGGCGGAAAAGAGAGTGATCTGCTTCAGCTGATCGAAGATCTCTCAAACAGCGATAAGAAAATCCGTGTGTGCAACTATTCATGGTCTGAGGAGCGGAGTATCACGAACCTGACCGAAGAAGGTGAGTACGATATCAAGACTGAGCGTGTTTTGACATTGACGCTTGAGATCTATATGTACGAGGAGGTGCCGGACGATGGAAATGCGCAGTAATAAAAATATCCGAATCGGTGATGTATTGCAGGAACTTGGATACATCAACGAAGATCAGATCAATCAGGCGGTTGCCTACCAGAAGGAAAACAAAGGTGTCCGTCTTGGTGCCGCATTGATTGCACTTGGCTTTATCACAGAGAAACAGATGTTAGAGGCGCTTGGAAAGCGTCTGAATTATGAGGTTGTCAATATTTCGGATCTGTCTGTGGATGTGAAAGCGGTGGAGATGATTCCGCGTGTTCTTGCCGAGAAATATAACATGATGGGATACAAGGTAGAGGATACGATGTATTATCTCCTTGTGGACGATCCGCTGAACTTCTATGGAATTGAGGATATCCGCCAGATTGTCGGACGGGAAGTTCATATTTCTCTGTGTGAGAAGGCACCGCTCGAAAATTCCATTCAGTATTATTATTCAGAGGTATCTGCAAGACAGGCAGCACAGAAAGCATCGGCGAATACAACACAGACGAGTGAGGTTATGGAGATCAGCGTAGAAGAGGGCGACGATGATACGCCAATCATCAACCTGTTTAACAGCCTGCTTGTCCGTGCTTATAACTCAAATGCATCTGATATCCATATCGAGCCATTTGAGAACCATACAAGCGTGCGAATGCGTATGGATGGTGTTATCTGCGACTTCATGACGCTGCAGAAGAACATTCACAATTCCCTGCTGGCACGTATCAAAATCCTTGGTGATCTTGATATCGCAGAGCGAAGAATCCCGCAGGATGGACATTTCCGTATCAACATTGAAGGTGTGAACCTGAATGTTCGTGTATCTGTCATTCCAACCGTATTTGGCGAGAAAGCGGTTTTGAGACTTCTTGCATCGGCAGGTTCGATCGACCATATGGGAACGTTCGGTATGACTGACCGGAACTATAAACTCGTAATGCGGATGCTGCAGTCACCAAACGGAATCATTTATCTGACCGGACCGACGGGTTCCGGTAAATCAACGACACTGTATATGATTCTGGAAGAACTTGCAAAACGTAGTGTAAATATCTCGACGATCGAAGATCCGGTCGAGAAAAATGTGCCAAAGCTCAATCAGATGCAGGTAAATAATACCGCAGGACTGACCTTCGAGGTAGGACTTCGTGCCTTGCTTCGTCAGGACCCGGATATCATCATGGTCGGTGAGACGCGAGATGCAGAGACGGCATCCATTTCTGTCCGTGCCGCAATCACCGGACATCTGGTACTTTCGACGCTGCATACGAACGATGCGGCTTCCTCGGTTGTCCGACTGGCAGATATGGGAGTGGAACCGTATATGATCGCCAGCTCTTTAGTTGGTATCGTGGCACAGCGACTCGTGCGTAAAGTCTGCCCGTTCTGTGGTGAATGGGGACCGATGACCGAGCAGGAGGAAGCAATCGCAGGCGTACATTTCCCTCAGATCAAGCATGCCAAAGGCTGCAGACAGTGCAACAACACGGGCTACAAGGGACGTATTTCTATCCATGAAATCCTGATGATCGATAAGAAGGTGCGTGAAATGATCACGAAGGGCGCTTCGGTCGAGGAAATCAAAGATTATGCTGTACAGGAGCAGGGCATGAGCACCTTGAAGAAGAGTGCACTCGAACTCGTGGAAAATGGTACGACGACTGTAGATGAACTGTTGCGTGTGTCTTATTATGAGTAGGATGAGAGCGGAAAAAATATATGTTTAAAGCACATATTTAGAAAGCAGGCAGAAAAACACAAACCGGAAGCTGATTGGCATGTAGAGAAGGGAAAAGTGTGTATAAAAGCGAGAATTGAAGTCGGAAAACACACGGCATGTGTTTTTTGAAGGGAAAGCAAGCAGAAAAACACAAACCGGAAGCTGATTGGCGTGTAGAGAAGGGAAAAGTGTGTATAAAAGCGAGAATTGAAG
>ULYB01081672.1_pt1 | contig 85989 bp, 92 predicted proteins | sample 1961761 | NCBI WGS metagenome assembly ULYB01 (sample SAMEA4835852, study PRJEB28245) | human gut metagenome | biome: gut microbiome; material: fecal sample | place: Denmark | collected 2008
TACCACCCCTGACATAACAATCAGAGGTGGTTTTGTCTAAATAATAATTTTATCACGGAGGATCATCAAAATCTGATACTCGCCAGACATTATCATCATCTAATTTCCATTGCACCGTACAGGTAGATTTGCCATAGCTATAGCCCTCCTCACCTTTTATAGAAAATTTAATCTCATAAGTATATTTCGACTCAGCTGTATCTAAGAAAAAAATTAAGGTATTTACTTTAGATTGATTTGATACATATATGATAAATTCGTCTCGATTATCATAGGAACCACTGCAAAGATAATTCATACTGCTATAAATGTTTTCCGGTACTATATCCTGATATTTGCTTTTCGAGTAATCACCGTAAGTATCATAAGATTCCTGTACTATATCATAAGTTAGTTTACTAAGATAATTTGAAATTTTTATCTGATTATATATATATACTCCGATTATAATAATTGCAATTATACCTACAATTGTACCTATAATTTTTATATTTTTTTTATTTTTTTATTTTTTTTATTTTTTTTATTTATCATTCTTCATCTCCTCATCCTAATTTTATTGTGTGTGCAATTGTACTAAAACAAATTCGTATCACCTCACCACTATTTATTCAATTAGCAATAAACAGAATTGTTTATTATTGCTGTTTTATTGTCTATTGTTGTATTAATATACTATAAAAAATAATATTTGTAAATACCTTTTTTCAATATATTTACTTCCGAAAATCTATGCACATTTTTATAGTTATGTACAGCTCACAAAACATATAAAATAAATTTGATTTTTACATTTTAATAAAATTAACTTGATTTATTTATAAAAAAACTATTTTTATGTAAAATTATGTTCCTTATGGGAATTTTGAAAGGTTATTTATAAAATTTACACGAAAATATTGTGTAAAAATTTTCAAATTTGCTTGAAAACAACATATTTATTTGGTATTATATATTATAGGAATATAGAAGTAGTTTTAATTGGTATTCTTATACAAGAAGTTTTTATAATTAACAGTGATTATCAAACAATCCGCATTATTCGGAATGGTTGACTGTCGATTGGGTGATTCGGCAGTCATAATAAGGAGTTGAATATATGAAGTATGTCTTTAATGATGAGCGTTCTCCGCTGCGACTGTTTTCTGACGGTGACGCTGTTCGTGCTTACGACTTTCTCGGCGCTCATTTTATAAATTTAGACGGCAGAAACGGTGTAATTTTCAGAGTATGGGCGCCAAACGCAATTACCGTTTCTCTTGTCGGTGATTTTAACAATTGGAATCAAAAAGCTAATTATATGTATAAAATCGGCGGCGGTGTATGGGAACTGTTCATTGAAAATCTCAATGAATTTGCCGTATATAAATTCTGTATAGAAACCGTTGACCACACAAACATTTTAAAATCGGATCCGTTTGCTTTTCATTGTCAGACAAGACCCGAAAATGCCTCTATGGTATTTAATACAAATCAATATGTATGGCATGACAGCTATTGGATGGAAAATCGTCAGAATACATCTTCACCCGACAAGCCGATGAATATATATGAAATTCACGCAGGCTCGTGGAAAAAATATCCTGACGGCAATTACTTTAACTATCAAAAAATGGCAGATGAGCTTATTCCTTATTTAAAGGAAATGAACTACACGCATGTTCAGCTTATGCCGCTTATGGAATATCCGTATGACCCAAGCTGGGGCTATCAGACAACAGGATACTTTGCCGCAACCTCTCGTTACGGTACGCCGTGTGACCTTATGGCTCTCATTGACCGCTGTCATATGGAGGGAATCGGCGTTATTATGGAAATTGTACCGTCAAACTTTCCTAAGGACGATTACGGACTTTTTAAATTTGACGGCACCTGCCTTTATGAGGACAACAATCCTAAAAAAGGTCAGCGTGACAGTTGGGGCACTTGCCTCTTTAATTTCCAGCGCTATGAGGTAATCAGCTTTTTGATTTCGGCTGTAATGTTCTGGTTCGACAAATACCACATTGACGGTATGCGAATCGGTGCGGTTTCTTCTATGCTTTACCTTGACTACGGCAAAAAGGACGGCGAATGGGTACCTAACCGCTTTGGCGGTAACGAAAACCTTGAGGCAATCGACTTTATCAAGCGTTTGAACAAGGCAGTACATATGTATCACCCGTCGGCTCTTACATTTGCCGAGGAAAACACTTCGTGGCCAAAACTTACCCTGCCTATTGAGGAGGGCGGACTCGGATTTGACTACAAATGGAATATGGGTTGGATGAACGATACTCTCCACTATATGTCGCTTGACCCGTTGTGGCGACCGTTTAACCACGATAACCTTACATTCAGCTTTTTCTATGCTTTTTCAGAGAGATTCATTCTTCCTATTTCTCACGATGAAGTCGCTCACGGCAAAGGCTCGCTTATCAGCAAAATGCCGGGTGACTATGACAGCAAGTTTGCAGGCGTAAGAACATTTATTACATATATGTACGCTCATCCCGGCAAAAAGCTTGTATTTATGGGCTGCGAAATAGGACAGTTTGATGAATGGGATTCCGACTCGGGTATTCAGTGGGATCTTCTTAAGTTTGAAAAACATAATGCTCTATATACATTTTTTAAAGCAATAAATAAATTTTATATTGAACATAAGCCGCTTTATGAGCTTGACAATACTCCGAAAGGCTTTGAATGGATACACCGTAACGACTACACTCAAAGCGTTATTGCTTTCAGAAGAACCGACTCGGACGGCAACGAAATCATTGCAGTCTGCAATTTTCAGCCGACCGTTCACGAAAACTATATGATAGGTGTTCCCCGCTTTGGCGAATATGAGGAAATATTTAATTCCGACTTAACCGAATTTGGCGGAACAGGTGTATCAAATACAGGCACTCTTACCACGGTGCCGATGAAAATTCACGGTTACAAGCAGGGACTTTCACTTACCCTGCCGCCGCTCGGTGTAATTTATCTTAAATGTACAAAGGAACTTGAAAATCCCGAAGGCAACACCGAAAAGCCGAGAAAAACCGTTGTTCTCAATTCCGAAACCGTAAAGGCAGAGGAATTAAAATAAATATACTTATAATTGTAGGGCAGTATGCTCACACTCTCCCCTACTCTTAAATAATCTCTGGAGGTAGTAAAATGTTCCCTAAGAAGGAAGTAGTTGCAATGCTTCTTGCCGGCGGACAAGGTTCCCGTCTTGGCGTTTTAACAAGAAAAATTGCAAAACCTGCCGTTCCATTCGGCGGAAAATATCGAATTATTGACTTTCCACTATCAAACTGCGTAAATTCAGGCATCGAAGCTGTTGGTATTCTCACACAGTATCAGCCGCTTGTTCTTAACGAATACATAGGCAACGGTCAGCCGTGGGACCTTGACGGTATGCACTCGGGTGTAAACTGCCTAAGTCCGTATCAGGCTGTTGACGGTGCGGATTGGTACTCAGGTACTGCAAACGCAATTTTCCAGAATATTAACTACATTGACCGCTATGACCCCGAATATGTTGTTGTTTTGTCAGGCGACCATATCTACAAAATGGACTACAACAAAATGCTTGAATACCACAAAGAAAAGAATGCGGCTTGTACTATAGCTGTTATAGATGTACCTCTTGAAGAGGCGTCAAGATTCGGTATTCTCAACACACACGAGGACGGCGAAATTTACGAATTTGATGAAAAGCCCGAAAAGCCAAAAAGCACACACGCATCAATGGGTATCTACATTTTCAGCTACAAAGAGTTAAGAAAATACCTCATTGAAGATGACGAAAACAAAAACTCAAGCCATGACTTTGGTAAAGATGTTCTTCCCGCAATGCTCAACGCAGGCGAGCGTATGTTTGCATATCCGTTTGAGGGTTATTGGAAAGATGTCGGAACAATCGACAGTCTTTGGGAAGCTAATATGGATCTTCTCGACCCTAATGTTACACTTGACTTAAAGGATATTTATTCAAGAAATCCAATGATGCCGCCACACTTTGTATCTAATGACGCAGTTATTCAGAATTCACTTGTTGCAGACGGCTGTAATGTTTACGGTAATCTTGAGTTTTCTATTCTTTTCTCGGGCGTTACTATCGGAAAAGGCGCTACAATCAACTCTTCTATCATTATGCCGGGTGCGGTAATTGAAGAGGGTGCAACAGTTCAGTTTGCTATTATTGCAGAAAATACAGTTGTTCGCAAGAATGCGGTTGTAGGTGCAAAACCTGAGGACTGTGCTAACAGAGATGACTGGGGCATTGCCGTAGTTGGCGAGAACTCTATAATTGACGAGGGCGCAGTTGTGAAGCCAAAGGAAATGATTGACAGATGCACGGAGGTAAAAGCAAATGAGATGTAATAATGTTTTGGGACTTATTTTTGCAGGCACTCTTGACGAAAAAATGCCTGACCTCACCTCATCACGCACAATGGCAAGCGTTCCTATCGGGGGCAAATACAGAATAATTGACTTTGTTCTTTCTAATATGTCAAATTCAGGTATCAACAATGTAGGCGTAGTTGCCACAAAGAACTATCTTTCTCTTGCCGATCACCTCGGCTCGGGTTCTGCTTATGACCTTTCAAAGAGAAGAAGTCAGCTTACATTGCTCACACCTTACAACGGCAGTTCTTTCTCAAGCTATCCCGAAACCATTTATAATATGCACGGATACATTGAAAACAGCCGTGAGGAGTATGTATTGCTCTCACCGGGCAATATTATTTCTAATTTTGACTGCACAGACCTTTTTGGTTTTCACACCAAAAAGAATGCAGACATTACAGTAATTTACAACAAAATGGTTGTACCGTCAGGCTACGACCGTCCTATGACAATCAGCGTTGACGATAACGGCAGAGTAAACAGACTTTTCCTCAATCCGCAAAAGACAGATACTGTTGAAAATGTAGTATTCGGCGCAATACTCCTGAAAAAAGATCTCCTTATGCAGGAAATAAATCAGGCTCTCGCAGTAAATCAGAAAGACATTAAAAATATTATTCAGGCTGCCGTCGGCAAATACAATGTTTACGGCTTTGAAGATAAAGGTTATACAGCGGCAATTACTTCTAATCAGGATTACTTCAATTTCAATATGGATTTAATCAAAAAAGAAGTAAGAGATGCTCTCTTTAACCCACAGCGTCCGATTTACACAAAGGTCAGAGATGACGCTCCGTCACGCTACGGTCTTACAAGCAGTGTCAAAAATTCAATTATTGCTCAAGGCTGTGTAATCAACGGTGAGGTTGAAAACTGTGTTATTTCTAAGGGTGTATATATCGGCGAGGGTGCTAAAGTAAGCAACTCAATAATTATGCAAGATACAAAAATCGGTTGCAATACCAACCTGAATTATGTTATCATAGATAAGGATGTTAAAATTCAGGATGGTCGTTCACTTATGGGATATGACTCCTATCCTGTATATATAGCAAAAAAATCTGTAGTTTAATGGAGGTAAAATCAAATGAGAATTTTATATTGCGCATCTGAAGCAAATCCGTTTTGCGGTAGCGGCGGACTTGCAGATGTTGCAGGAAGTCTGCCACACACACTTTGCAGAAAGGGTCAGGACTGCAGAATTGTAGTTCCGCTTTACGGCACAATTCCGCAGGAACTTAGAAATTCACTAAATTTCATTACAAACTTTACCGTACCTGTTGCATGGCGTCATCAGTATTGCGGACTTTTCTGGGCAAGATGGCACGACTGTACATATTATTTCATTGACAATGAATACTATTTCAAGCGTGGTACACTTTACGGTCACTATGACGATGCCGAGAGATTTGCATTCTTCTCAAGAGCAATTCTCGAAATGCTCCCATACATTGACTTCCATCCTGATATGATTCACTGTAATGACTGGCAGACAGCACTTGTACCTGTTTACTACTATCTGTTCTATTCACACAGACCATGGTATCACAATATCAAGAGCCTGTTTACAATTCACAATATTCAGTATCAGGGTGAATACGGCTGGGAAGTTAATACAGAATGTGTAGGTATTCCTGCCAATGAAACAAAAATTCTTGAGATGAACGGCAAACTCAATATGATGAAGGGCGCTATTGAAACAGCAACAAGAGTTTCAACAGTATCTCCAAGCTATGCGGCTGAAATTAAAGACCCATGGTTCAGCTGGGGACTTCACGATGAACTTAACCTCCGTCACTATAAACTTTGCGGTATTAAAAATGGTATTGATACCGAAAGCTATAATCCTGAAACAGACTATCAGATCTATCGTAACTACTCTAAGGACGATATGAGCGGCAAGGGTGAGTGTAAGAGAGCACTTCAGGAGCGTCTTTGCCTTGAACAGCGCTGGGATGTACCAATGGTTGGTATGGTAACAAGACTTGTAGGTCATAAGGGACTTGACCTTGTAAGAATGGGACTTGAAGAGCTTATGAATACCGAGAATATGCAGTTTGTAATTCTCGGCTCGGGTGATAAGGAATACGAGGACTACTTTAACTATATGCAGGCTAAATATCCGGGCAGACTTTGCTTCTGTCACGGTTTTGTACCTGAACTTGCAAGAAAGATTTATTCAGGTGCTGATATATTCCTTATGCCGTCTGCTCAGGAGCCATGCGGCCTTGCACAGATGATTGCTCTCCGTTACGGTACAATTCCTGTTGTTCGTGAAGTTGGCGGACTTAAAGACTCTGTATTTGACAGTGCAGACAACTACGGTAACGGCTTTACATTCAAGAACTACGATACGGCAGATATGGTAAATGCCGTAAGAAGAGCTTTGTGGGGTATTCATGATGACGCAGGCTGGCATCAGCTTATGTGGCGTGCAATGATGAGCGACAACAGCTGGGATCGTTCAGCTAACGACTACATCAATGTATATAACGATACTCTTAATTGGGCATAATTTTTAAAATTAAACCTTTTCCCTCTCTGAAAAATCGGAGAGGGATTTTTTTCTTTATCAGAAATTGGGGTAAATTATGGTTTAGCAGAGTGTCGGTCGGGCATTGAAATTTAGCTAACGCTAAATTATCCTCCCCAAAAGCAAAAAAGTTTACTCAATTTTTTCAAAAATTGCGGGTATGGGCAGCGCCCATAATATCTTCCGATATAACAATTTATCAGGCGCAAACAGCCACGCTGTTTGCGTGCTAAAACTAAGTTTGTTAAAACAGGCGACAGCCTTTTATAAAAGAAATGATTAACTTTTCATTATATATCGAATGGCTTACTTGTTGCTATCGCATTTAAGGGCTTTCGCCCATTCGTTCAAGCCGCCGAACTGCAAGCTGTTTGGCTATCGTTAGATTGCTTAAACACAACCTTTGAAAAGGTTGACCAAGCTTTTATAATCGTGACTGATAATTTAATCTTGCTCAAATTTTATTGCCCGATTAATATTCTGTAAAATTTTCTTTCAGTTATATTTTTTATTGCAAAATCATACTAATATTTGTAACCAAATATGCTTACTGAAAAGTCAGCCATACGCTGACATTGCGACAAACAGAAATCAGTAGCGCAATAAAATTAACGGAGGCTGTAAAATGTCAGAATATTTACCCGAAGGAAAACTCATTTTAACACAGGATAATATCAACACGCTCCACAGCTTTTCTTTATTAAGTGACGCAAAAAAGGAAGGAAAAATTCTTGAGGCAAGGGCCTGCGTTTGTGATGCAGAACATAATCTTATTGTTGACCTCGGCATAATGAAAGGAATTATCCCCCGTGAAGAAGGTGCAATCGGTATTCGTGAAGGTACGGTGCGTGATATTGCGGTAATTTCAAGAGTAAACCGCCCTGTATGTTTTATCATCACCGACTTTGCCGTTGATGAAAACGGAGAACGCTTTGCAGTTCTTTCAAGAGAAAAGGCACAACAACGCTGTATGAAAAATTACATTTCTCACCTTGTCTGCGGCGATGTAATTGATGCTCGTATCACCCACCTCGAAAACTTCGGTGCATTTGCCGATATTGGGTGCGGAATTGTGGCTCTTATGCCGATCGATACAATTTCCGTATCACGAATAGAACATCCACGGGAAAGATTCACGGTCGGAATGGACATCAGAGCTGTAATAAAATCCATCGAAAACGGCAGAATAAGCCTAAGCCATAAGGAACTTCTCGGCACTTGGGAAGAAAACGCAAACAACTTTTGTGCAGGCGAAACCGTTGCGGGAATTGTACGCAGTGTAGAAAACTACGGTGCGTTTGTAGAACTTGCCCCTAACCTTGCAGGACTTGCAGAAAGTAAGGACGGCGTAAAAGCAGGTCAGCAGGCAAGCGTTTACATAAAAAGCATCATTCCCGAAAAAATGAAAATTAAAATCATCATCATTGACACTTTTGATTACAAATACAATCCGCAAAAACCTAAGTATTACTGCAACGACAATCATATCGACAGATTCTTATATTCCCCCGAGGGTTGCAGTAAACTTGTGGAAACGGTATTTAATTGAATTTATAACCATATCACAGCAGACTGTCAGTTTGGCAGTCTGTTTTTGCATAATTTATAAAACATTCGTTTGACTTTTTAGCCTTGAAATGCTAATATATTAGTATAAATTGAATAAGGAAGTGTAAAAATGCAAACGGCACTTGATATTATTATAATTGTTTTGCTTGTTATTGCAGTTGTTATGCTCGGCATTGTTATCCTTAATCAGCTAAAAAAAGCATCGGACAACAGCAACAGTGAAGAATTTAAAAGACTTGAGCAAACTATCCGTAACGAACAATCGGCATTGCGACAGGAGCTTACTTCATCAACTCAAATGTCAGTAAAAAATCTCGGTGATATGATTGCCGCAAGCCAGAATGCATACGCAATCAGCCAGAGTAAGAGCCTTGCTCAACTTGAGGAAAGATTAAAAACATTTTCGCTGACCAACGAACAACAGCTTGATAATATAAGGCACTCTGTTGAAAACCGACTTAATTATATTCAAGAAGATAACAATAAAAAACTTGAAGAAATGCGAAAAACCGTTGATGAGCGTTTACAGCAATCCATAGAAGAAAAAATGAACCGCTCATTTTCACTTGTCAATGAGCGACTTGAACAGGTTTATAAAGGTCTTGGAGAAATGCAAAGTCTTGCCGTCGGTGTAGGCGACCTCAAAAAAGTCCTTTCAAATGTGAAAACACGAGGTATTCTCGGAGAAATTCAATTATCCGCAATTTTAAGCGAAATTCTCTCGCCCGAGCAGTACGAAGAAAATGTCGCCACAAAAAAAGGTTCAAAAAATGTAGTTGAATTTGCAGTCAAACTTCCCTCCGACGATGATAAATTTATTTATCTGCCTATTGACTCTAAATTCCCGGGTGATACCTATGCGGCTTTGCGTGACGCCATTGACGAGGGTGACAAAATAAAAATTGACCTTGCCGCAAAAGCGCTTATCACAAGAATAAAAAGTGAAGCAAAGGATATTCACGATAAATACATAGATCCCCCCTACACCACCGAATTTGCAATTATGTTTTTGCCTTTCGAGGGATTGTACAGTGAAGCAGTAAACCGAGGTCTTGTTGAAATTTTACAGCGTGATTACAAGGTAAACATCGCAGGCCCGAGCACTATGGCGGCATTACTCAATTCATTGCAAATGGGCTTTAAAACTCTTGCCGTGCAAAAAAGAAGTGCCGAAGTATGGGAAATTTTAGGCGCAGTAAAACAGGAATTTGACAAATTCGGAGATGTGCTTGAGGCAACTCAACAAAGACTTGATCAAGCAAATAAGGAACTTGACAAACTCGTAGGTGTGCGTACAAGACAAATCCAGCGAAAGCTCAAAGATGTACAGACTCCTGCCAAAGAATTATCCGAAAAAATATTTGATGCCTAAAAATAAAGCGTACACCAAAACGGTGTACGCTTTTTCAGCATAAAATGACATTTTTACTTGAAAACAATTGCAAAGTATAGTAATATATAATTATCAGAATTGGAATGGTAATTGCAATGAATATTAATGAAGTTTATCTAAGAATAATTGAAACTGAAAATGACAGCGATGTTGTAAAGCTTGCGAAAAAGGAAGTTATGGTAATTCCGATTTTAATAAATGCAATGCTTGACGAAAATAATTGTCGTGCGCAAAATATACTTATCGACCTTAGCGAACAAACACCTCTCTTGGTGTATCCGTATTTTCAATACATAATACAGGCGCTTGACAGATATGATAATTTTACAGCTTGGAACACATGGAGAATTATAGCTAATCTTTTAATTGTTGATTATCTTGAGATGTGGGAAGAAATTAAAGATAAATACTTTGCGGCCTTTAACAGCGAAAACATAGCAGAAATTCTTGTAGTTGTTTCAACCGCAAAATTCATTATAAAATACAAGCCTAAGGATAAAGAAAAGATTACAATACTTGCAAGTGAATGTGTAAATAATGAATTTAAAATTTGCAACGAACCTGCCCCGCATTTAAATACAGTTGCAAAACAGGCAGTTGACGAATTTTTCAACAATTTGTAATAACAATGTTAATAACTTGTCGGGAATTATAAAATAAAAATTATGATTTAGCATACTTTCGCCTAAATAATTATAATTGCTTTGCGAATTATTTTTGCTAAACTGTAATTTAAGCATTATCCCAACATTTAACCAAAATCTAATAAAAACAAGAAAGCTGTACCTGAATACTCAAGTACAGCTTAATTTTATGCAAAATTTATTAAGTAAAATTACTTAATAAGGCTAACGCCGTCCATTTCTGCAGGCTGCTCTAAGCCCATAATCTGGAGCATAGTAGGAGCAATATCAGCAAGTCTGCCACCCTCACGAAGCTGGCAATCATAGCCTACTACACAGAAAGGAACAGGATTTGTTGTATGAGCTGTAAACGGTGAACCGTCAGCGTCTACCATCTTATCTGCATTACCGTGGTCGGCTGTGATAAGAGCAACACCGCCCATTTTCTTGATAGCCTCAACAACTCTGCCTACGCAAGTGTCAACAGCCTCAACAGCCTTTACAGCTGCCTCGAATACACCTGTATGACCAACCATATCACAGTTAGCGTAGTTTAAGATAATCATATCATACTTACCGCTCTCAATAGCAGGAACAAGCTTATCTGTAACTTCATAAGCGCTCATCTCCGGCTGTAAGTCATATGTTGCAACAGCAGGTGACTTAACAAGGATTCTGTCCTCGCCCTCATACTGCTTTTCAACACCGCCGTTGAAGAAGAATGTTACATGAGCGTACTTCTCTGTTTCGGCAATTCTAAGCTGTGTCATACCCTTGTTTGAAACATACTCGCCAAGTGTATTCTTAAGTGTCTGCGGCTTAAATGCAACATCAACATTTGGCATTGTAGCGTCATACTGTGTCATACATACAAAGTTTACAGGGAAAAATCCGTTCTTTCTCTCAAATCCCTTAAATTCAGGATCAACAAAAGTTCTTGTAATCTCTCTTGCTCTGTCAGGACGGAAGTTAAAGAAGATAACGCTGTCGTTTGGCTTAACCTGTGCGCCGCCGTCAACTACAACAGGAACTACAAACTCGTCTGTAACGCCGTTTTCATATGACTTTTCAATAGCACAGCATGGGCAATCGGCTTTTTCACCCTCGCCGTAAACCATAGCGGCATATGTCTTTTCAACTCTGTCCCAGTTATTATCACGGTCCATAGCATAGTATCTGCCTGAAACAGTAGCTACCTTACCTACACCGATTTCTTTCATCTTGTCGAGGAGCTCGTTCATAAATTCAGCGGCACTTGATGGCGGAACATCTCTGCCGTCGAGGAATGCGTGAACATATACATTCTCAAGGCCTTTCTTCTTAGCAAGCTCAAGAATACCGTAAAGGTGTGTATTGTGGCTGTGAACACCGCCGCTTGAAAGAAGACCCATAAGGTGAAGTGCTGTACCGTTCTCAATAGCCTTGTCCATTGCGTTTACAATAGCCTCGTTCTCTTTGAGCTTATCTTCATTAATAGTTTTTGTAATTCTTGTAAGCTCCTGATATACGATTCTGCCTGCGCCCATATTTGTATGGCCAACCTCTGAGTTACCCATCTGACCATCAGGAAGACCTACATCCATACCCGACGCACCAATCTGTGTTACCGGGTTTTCTGCAAAAAGTTTATCAATATTTGGCTTATTTGCTGCTTTAATAGCATTACCTTTCTCCGGTGCAATACCAAAACCGTCGAGAATCATAAGAATTAATGGTTTTTTCATAACATAAATCCTTTCTAAACATTACGGACGACACAGGGAACACTGACTGCAAATTTATTACAGTTATTTCCTTTTGCCGTCCGTACCCCTAAAATTTAATTACTTGCTTGCTGCCTTTACAATAGCTGCAAATTTCTCAGCAACGAGTGAAGCACCGCCGATAAGACCGCCGTCAACATTTGTCTTTGAGAGGAGTTCGTCAGCATTGCCGTCATTCATTGAACCGCCGTACTGAATTGTAACAGCGTCAGCGTCAGCCTGTGTGTAAAGCTTAGCGATTGTAGCACGAATAAATGCGCAAACTTCCTCAGCCTGATCAGCTGTAGCAGTCTTGCCTGTACCGATAGCCCATACAGGCTCGTAAGCGATAACGATGTTCTTAAGCTCCTCAGCTGTAACATTGAAGAGGTCAAGCTTAATCTGTCTTGCGATAACTTCCTCTGTAATGTCGCACTCACGCTCCCAAAGAAGTTCGCCGACACATACGATTGGCTTTAAGCCTGCAGCAAGAGCAGCCTTTGTTCTCTTGTTTACAGTTTCGTCTGTTTCGCCGAAATACTGTCTTCTCTCGCTGTGACCGAGAACTACATACTCAACACCCATTTCCTTGAGCATAAGAGCAGAAATTTCGCCTGTGAAAGCGCCGCTCTCTGCCCAGTGGCAGTTTTCGGCACCGATTTTTACATTTGAGCCCTTTGTTGTTTCAAGAGCTACGCTTAAATCTACGAAAGGAACGCAAGCGATTACTTCGCAGTCAGCATCCTTTACAGCAGGAACAACAGCCTCAAGAAGTGTCTTAGCCTCTGAAGGTGTCTTATTCATTTTCCAGTTACCGGCAATAATTGCCTTTCTCTTTGTCTTGTCCATTGTAATATTCCTTTCCGATAAATAATTTATAAGAAATTAAAAATTGTTGTCTGTTATTGTTGATAAATAACATTAGCCTGCATGGCCATAAGTGTTTTATCAACTCTCTCCTTAAGCAATTGTTTAGGAAGTGCCCCAACAAAGCCCTTTGTACCCATTTCGCCGACATATACACCCGGAAGAATGGCAAATTTTATCCAAGCCTCAAGCACATAGCTGCCATCGTTATTAACAGAAAGTTTTAAAAACTGCGGAGCGGTAAGAAGGCCTACACCTTTTTTCCAATACTGTTCCCCGTTTTTCTGAACAAACTCAAAATTCTCTCTGTACATAAATTTGCCAAATGCGTCAAAAACCGCATTAGAGTTAAAAGGAGAAGTAAATTTAATTATTGTTCTCGACATATTTATTATATCCTAAATATTGTGTAAACCATTAAGGGCGGAAAAACTCCGCCCCTATTGATTTTATAGATTAATTTTTGTCAGCGATAACTGCGATACCCGGAAGAACCTTGCCCTCGAGGTACTCAAGAGATGCGCCGCCGCCTGTTGAGATGTGGCTCATCTTGTCAGCAAAACCAAGCTGAATAACAGCTGCAGCAGAGTCGCCACCGCCGATGATTGTTGTAGCGTCTGTTTCTGCAAGAGCCTTAGCAACAGCAATTGTGCCCTTTGCAAGTGTTGGGTTCTCAAATACGCCCATAGGTCCGTTCCAAACAACTGTCTTAGCTGTCTTAACTGCATCTGCAAAGAGAGCCTGTGTCTTTGTACCGATATCAAGACCTTCCATATCAGCAGGGATAGCAGAAGAATCTACAACCTCAACCTCGATTGGAGCATCGATTGGATCAGGGAATGTCTTAGAAACTGTTGTATCTACAGGGAGAAGGAGCTTTTTGCCGAGCTTTTCAGCCTTAGCCATCATTTCCTTACAGTAGTCAATCTTTGTATCATCAACGAGTGAAAGACCAACTTCCTTACCCTGTGCCTTTAAGAATGTGTAAGCCATACCGCCGCCGATGATAAGTGTATCGCACTTATCAAGGAGATTAGAAATAACATTAAGCTTGTCAGCAACCTTTGCGCCGCCGAGGATAGCAACGAAAGGACGAACAGGAGTTTCAACTGCATTACCGAGGTAGTTTATTTCCTTCTGCATAAGGTAACCTACAGCTGTATCCTTGATGTGGTCTGTAACACCTGCTGTTGAGCAGTGTGCACGGTGAGCTGAACCGAAAGCGTCCATTACGAATACATCTGCAAGAGATGCAAGCTCTGAAGAGAATGGCTCAAGGTTCTTGGTTTCTTCTTTTCTGAATCTTGTATTCTGAAGAAGAACAACATCGCCGTCCTTCATTTCTGCAACTGCCTTTTTAGCGTTCTCGCCTACAACCTCGTCGTCGTCAGCAAAGATAACTTCCTTGCCGAGGAGCTCGGAAAGTCTTACTGCAACAGGAGCAAGTGAGAATTTAGCCTCTGGGCCGTTCTTCGGCTTGCCGAGGTGTGAGCAAAGAATAACCTTACCGCCGTCTGCGATAAGCTTTTTAATTGTAGGAAGAGCTGCTGTAATTCTGTTATCATTTGTAATAACGCCGTCTTTGAGCGGAACATTAAAGTCAACACGAACGAGAACTCTTTTACCTTTTACATTGATGTCATCAACTGTAACCTTATTAAGATTCATTATTGAACAATCCTTTCTAATAGAAGAATAATGTAAAAATATAGCATTTTTACAGTCAATTATATTATATATCAAAACATTGGTTTTATCAATATAAATCTAAAAAATTTCGAGCAATTCCCAAAAAAATTTCGTATAATAATTGAATTTACGGATTTTTTATGCACAAAATATTTATGAGATTTACTTCAAAACATCGCTCCATTTGTGGTTATGCAGTTCGCCTATACTCTGCAGCTGCGGATAATTCCACTGTCTTAGCACTTCATATGTTGCAATGGCAACTGAATTTGAAAGATTCAGACTTCTTGCCTCGTCAATCATAGGTATTCTGACCGTGCTTTCGGGATACTGCATCAAAAGTTCTTCGGGCAGTCCCTTGGTTTCCTTTCCGAAAATAATATAGCAGTTATCGGGATACTCGGCATCTGAATGAATATGAGTACCCTTTGTTGAAAAGAGAAAATACCTGCCTCCCTTTGTTTTTTCGAGAAAATCGTTTAAATCATCGTAATATGTAATATCAAGCAAGTGCCAATAATCAAGACCCGCTCTCTTTAGTTTTTTATCATCAATATAAAAACCGAGAGGACGGACAAGGTGCAGACTTGCTCCCGTTGCGGCACAGGTTCTTGCAATATTGCCTGTATTCTGCGGAATTTCAGGCTCTACCAGCACAATATTAAGCTTTGCCAAATCTTATCACTCCAAAAATTCAAAATTCTGTTTTATTCTATTTTAAATCGTAAACAATAATAATGCAAGAACAATCTTGCTCAAATAATAAATACAATTTTTACAGGAGGAAAGACTTATGTTTCATTCACCGATAACAGACATTATGAAAGGTGTTGCCTTAGGTATGATGGCAGGCATAGCTGTTGGCTGCTGCGGAAGAAAAATGTATGACGAAAATCCAAAGCTTAAAAGAAAAGCCAGCAAAGCAATCCACACAATGGAATCCATGCTCGACACCGCACACTATATGTTCAGATAAAAAATCGGCAGTATCATTTTTAAGTGATGCTGCCGATTTTCAGTGTTGAATAAATTATGGTTCAGTAAACTTTCTTTATTTTTTGGCGGATAATTTAGCGTTAGCTAAAATTTCAATGTCCGTTCAAAACCTAAACTAAATCATAATTTAGTACCGCATTACAAGCATAAAACCACTTATTATGCGGTGCTTTTTATAAGTATTTTAAAATCACATTCCATTCCCGTAAAAGTTTGTCGAGTGTAAATGCCGCATTTGCAGGACTTGTTGACGGAAGTTTTATCGCCTCAATTTGTGTAAACGGATAAATATGCTTTTTATACAGTTTATCGGCGGTCGAACCGTTTGTAAAAATTTGCGATATATTTGCCGTCTGTAAAATCGGCTCAATATCATTCGGCACAACATTCTTTATTGAGCTGTCGCTTGAACCTGTAATTGTGCAGGACTTTATAACATCCCACAAAGCTATGCCGTTACTTAGCAACAGTTGTTTTTTCTCTTCTACGTTTTCGGGAACGCTTTCATTTAAAAGATTGGCAAGAACTTTCCAAAAGCGGTTTTGCTTATGCCCGTAGAAAAACTCCGCCTCCCGTGATTTTACGGACGGAAAACTGCCGAGAATTAATATTTTGGAATTTCGGTTAAACACAGGCGGTATGGTGTGCAGCAGCCGTAATTCTTCTTGTATATTTGTTTTTGCCATAGCTGTTTTAATCTCCGATTAAATATTTTTTACTTGTGATTTATTCATTTTTACAATTATTACGGCTATTGCAAATACAATAAATTCAGTCAGAGGAAAAGACCACCAAATTCCCATAATATTAAAGTTATTGTTCAACAGCCACATAAGAGGAAACAATAAAACTCCTTGACGAAGTACCTGAATAACCATACTCGGTACAATTTTACCCATTGCCTGAACATAAGTGGCAATCATGGTAGATACTCCGCCAAAGCAATAGCTAAGCGCCATTATTCTTATTGCAGGTATTCCGACAGAACACATTTTTTCCGATGCGGAAAACAACAAAAGTATTTGTCGCGGAAACAATACCAGTAAAAGCGTACCTACAGCCATTATAATCACCGCTATCGCAGTTCCGCTGTGATATGTCCTATTAACCCGTTCGTATTTTTTTGCGCCGTAATTATAACGCATAATCGGCAAACAACCTTGAATTAAACCGTTTACCGACATAAATATTAACTGCTGTACCTTAAAATACGCTCCGAAAAAAGCCACTGCCGTATCAGAATATGTGACTAAAAACAGATTGACAAAAGTTATCATTAATGAACTTAAAACATTCATTGCAAACGAAGGCAATCCATATCCAAATATATTTTTAAACATATGAAAATCAAAAACAAAACTCTTGATTTTCAGTTTTACCTTTTGCTTAGTAAATATAAGTACATATAATGAAATTAACATTGACAAAACATAGCCTAAAACGGTTGCCAAAGCAGCTCCTTTTATTCCCATTTCTGGAAAAGGGCCTATTCCGAAAATAAGCAATGGGTCAAACACAAGATTAAAAACCACTCCTGCAATCTGAAACCACATAGGAGAAATCATATTGCCTGTAGCCTGCAGCATTTTTTGAATTGCAATATGTACCATATTCGGCACTTGCATAAATGCACAAATCTGCATATATATACAGCCGTATTCAAAAATTCGGCTGTCCTCCGTAAAGGCAGAATAGTACGGTGTCATAGCCAAAAGTACAATTATATTAACAATTATACCAACCGATAACGACAAAATCAATCCCATTGTAACAACAGAATTTGCCTTATCCGGCCTTTTTTGCCCCAAATAACCGGCAATCAAAACATTTATTCCTACTCCAATCCACACTGAAAGTGAATTCATTAAATTTGTAATCGGAAAAGACAAAGATACTGCCGCAAGAGCTTGCTCATTAATGCAGGCAACAAACATACTGTCTATCATATTATATGAATATTGCAAAAACATAGAAATCATAGGCGGCAAGCACATTTTAATTATTAATCTGTTTATAGGTTGATATTCCATTTTGTTACAGGTTTCCATAAAAACTCCTCCAAAACAAAAAAGTCACACCCTGCAAAGGGTGTGACGAAAAAACTTTGTTGAAAAATTCACACAAATTTTCTACCTACATTATAGCACAGCACAAGTATTTGTCAAATAAAAGTTATACAGAGAACCATTAAAATATTCTCTTTTGACTTTACTGATTGAGAATTTCTCTTGCAACAAACACACCGCTTGCGCTTGCGTGTGACAAGGAATGAGTTACACCACTGCCGTCGCCGATAATATAAAGTCCTTTATGAAGCGACTCAAGGTGTTCGTCAACTTCAACTTCCATATTGTAGAATTTAACCTCAACGCCATAGAGCAATGTATCATCATTCGCTGTACCCGGCGCAATATTATCAAGGGCATAAATCATTTCAATAATGCCGTCAAGGATTCTCTTAGGCAATACAAGACTAAGGTCACCCGGTGTAGCCGACAGTGTAGGAACAACCAAACCTTCCTCAATTCTTTTCGGGTTACTTCTGCGGCCACGGATTAAATCGCCAAAACGCTGAACAATTACTCCTCCGCCTAGCATATTACTAAGTCTTGCAATGCTTTCGCCGTAACCGTTACTGTCTTTAAATGGTTCTGAAAAATGTTTGCTTACGAGTAGCGCAAAGTTTGTATTCTCCGTTTGTTTTTCCTTGTCCTCATAACTGTGACCGTTTACTGTAATAATGCCGTTTGTGTTTTCTGTAACTACACTACCCTTAGGATTCATACAGAATGTACGCACATTATCCTCGAACTGCTCTGTACGATATACGATTTTACTTTCATAAAGTTCGTCTGTAAGATTTGCAAAAATTACAGCAGGCAGCTCAACACGAACACCAATGTCAACTCGGTTAGATTTTGTCGGAATTTTAAGGTCATTGCAAACTTTTTCCATCCATTTACTTCCACTTCGACCAACTGAAACAATACATTTTTCACACTCGTAACTTTCTTTTTCGGTGTTAATGATATATCCTTTATCATCACCAAAAATTTCAATATTGCTGACAGGAGTGTCAAAGTAAAAATCGACCTTATCCTTAAGAAAATTATATATGTTATTCAACACAATGTAGTTTTTATCAGTACCGAGATGACGAACAGATGCGTCCAATAAATTAAGTTTGTTCTGCAAACAAAGTTTTTTAAAGCCTGAACCTGCTGTTGAATACAATTTAGTACCGCTGCCGCCGTACTGCATATTTATATCGTCAACATAGTGCATTAATTCAATAGCCTTTTTCTTGCCGATATATTCATATAAAGTACCGCCGAAATCATTGGTAATGTTATATTTACCGTCAGAAAAAGCACCTGCGCCGCCAAATCCGCTCATTATTGAACAAGTTTTGCAAGAAATACATTTTTTTACCTTGTCGCCGTCAATAGGGCATTTTCTTTTTTCAAGCAAATGACCCTCTTCAAAAACAGCAACCTTGAGGTCTGAATTGTTAGTAATTAATTCATAGGCAGAAAAAATACCGCCCGGGCCTGCACCGACAATAATTACATCATATTTTTTCATCATTTTTCATTTTTCTCCTTTATGTTAAAAAGTAAAGCGTAAAGGCAAATAAAAAAACCACCAAAAACAACTATAATATGCCCCTACTCGGGGATTATAGTTAAACAGTTTAAGGCAGTTTGTAGATACACCCGTCCGTATTACGAGTTTATATAATCTTTGAACCTGCAATATTATAGCAAATTATATTACAACCGTCAATAGCTATTTTTATTTTTATGTAAATTAGAGGGATATTCATTATCAGTTTGGCATTTAAATTTAGCTAACGCTAAATTATCCGCCCAAAAATAAAAAAGTTTACTCAATTTTTTCAAAAATTGCGGGTTTGGGCAGAGCCCATAAATACTTTCCGTTTATGCAATCTGACGATAGCCAAACAGCTTGCTGTTTGGCGGCTTTAACAAATAGGCAAAAGCCTTTGCGAGAGCAATAAGAAAAGAAATTCGTTATTTCATTAACAAAATATAGGTCTTTTCTTAACGGCTGTCGCCCGTTTTAGCAAACTTAGTCTTAACACGCAAACAGCGTGGCTGTTTGTGCCCGATAAATTGTTATATCGGAAGATATTATGGGCGCTGCCCAAACCCGCAAGCCTTTAAAAAGGCTTGACCTGAATTTATTAATTATTTCGCTTAAATTGGTGCATTAAACCCCAAATTTACAATCTCAACTAACCAAAAAGGGACAGTCATCAGACTGTCCCAAAAATATTAGGTTATTATTCGCAACCGAGAATTTTCTTTGCGTTAAGAACTCTCTCGGGTGTTGGCGGATCAATGCCCTCAAGTTTATAGTCGATGCCAAGTTCTTTCCACTTATACACTCCAAGTGTGTGGTATGGCAACACTTCAACTCTCTTGACATTTTTAAGAGTTTTTATAAAATCGGCAAGACGATACAGATACTCGTCATAGTCGCTCCTCTGCGGAACAAGTACATGGCGAATCCATACGGGTTTACCCATATCCGAAAGTTCTCTTGCCATTTGCAGAATATTAACATTAGTATGCCCGGTAAGAATTTTGTGCTGTTCATCATCAATATGCTTAATATCGAGTAACAACAAATCCGTATATTGCATAAGCTCTTTCCACTTTGAGTAGTAAGGTTCTTCTGTAGTAAACGGGTTTCCGCTTGTATCAAGCGTTGTATTTATACCGAGCTTTTTTGCCTTTTTAAAAAAGTCAATAAGAAAATCAATCTGTAAAAGCGGCTCTCCTCCACTAACTGTAATACCGCCCTCACTTTTCCAGTAAGGGCGATATGCGATAGCTTTTTTAAGCAATTCTTCTGCTGAGTAAGGTGTACCCTTACTCATTTGCCAGGTGTCGGGATTGTGGCAGAATTGACAGCGCATTGCGCAACCGCTCAAAAATACTACATATCTTACACCCGGTCCGTCAACAGAACCAAAGCTCTCGAGTGAGTGGACATAGCCGACTAACTCTTTATTTTCCATTATTAAATCACATTGACTTGTGGCAAGTTCTTGCGATTACATCGAGCTGCTGCTCTCTTGTAAGGTCAATGAACTTAACAGCGTAACCTGATACACGGATTGTGAAGTTAGCGTACTCTTCCTTCTCAGGATGCTCCATAGCATCGATGAGCTTTTCTGTACCGAATACGTTTACATTGAGGTGGTGTGCACCCTGATCGAAGTAACCGTCAAGTACATTTACAAGGTTGTTTACACGCTCGTCATCATTGTGACCGAGTGCATCCGGGCTGATTGTCTGTGTATTTGAAATACCATCGAGTGCATACTCGTATGGAAGTTTAGCAACAGAGTTAAGTGAAGCAAGAAGACCGCTCTGCTCTGCACCGTAAGCTGGGTTAGCACCAGGTGAAAGTGGCTCGCCTGCTTTTCTGCCGTCAGGAAGTGAACCTGTAGCCTTACCGTATACAACATTTGATGTAATTGTAAGGATAGATGTTGTAGGCTCTGAATCTCTGTATGTGTGGCAGTATCTGATCTTGCTCATAAACTTGCGGAGAAGGTTTACAGCGATTTCGTCTGCTCTATCATCGTTGTTGCCGTATCTTGGGAACTCACCGTCGATCTCGAAGTCAGTAGCAATACCGTCTTCATCACGGATAACCTTAACCTTAGCATACTTAATAGCGCTAAGTGAGTCAACTACATGTGAGAAGCCTGCGATACCTGTAGCAAATGTACGACGGCAGTTAGTATCAATAAGAGCCATCTCGGCAGCTTCATAGTAATACTTGTCGTGCATATAGTGAATCATATTAAGTGTACCTACATAGAGGTGAGCAAGCCAATCCATCATAGCGTCATACTTCTTGATAACCTCAGCATAGTCAAGGTATTCAGAAGTAATCGGTCTGTATTCAGGACCTACCTGTACCTTTGTCTTCTCATCAACACCGCCGTTGATAGCGTAAAGAAGACACTTAGCAAGGTTAGCACGAGCGCCGAAGAACTGGATTTCCTTACCGGTTTCTGTTGCAGATACGCAGCAGCAGATTGAGTAATCATCGCCCCATACCGGACGCATAACATCATCGTTCTCATACTGAATTGAGCTTGTCTGAACAGAGATCTTAGAAGCGTACTTCTTAAAGCCCTCAGGAAGTCTTGAAGAATAAAGAACTGTGAGGTTTGGCTCAGGTGAAGGGCCCATATTCTCAAGTGTGTGGAGGAAACGGAAGTCGTTCTTTGTAACCTGTGAACGGCCGTCCATACCGATACCTGCAACTTCAAGAGTAGCCCATACAGGGTCACCTGAGAAGAGCTGGTTGTAGCTTTCGATTCTTGCGAACTTAACCATACGGCACTTCATAACAAAGTGGTCAACAAGCTCCTGTGCCTGTGCCTCTGTAAGTGTACCGTTCTCAAGGTCACGCTCAATATAAATGTCGAGGAATGTAGAAACTCTGCCTACGCTCATTGCAGCGCCGTTCTGAGTCTTGATAGCTGCGAGGTAACCAAAGTAGAGCCACTGAACAGCTTCTTTAGCGTTCTTAGCAGGCTGTGAAATATCAAAGCCGTAGATTGCAGCCATTTCTTTCATGCCGTTAAGAGCCTTGATCTGATCTGCGATTTCCTCTCTGAGCTGGAAGTCGCCTCTTCTCATACCCTGACGGTTTGTTTCGGCGAAGTCTTCCTTCTTGCACTCGATAAGGTAATCAATACCGTAAAGAGCGATTCTTCTGTAGTCGCCTACGATTCTGCCTCTGCCGTATGTATCCGGAAGACCTGTAAGAATCTTGTTGTGACGAGCTACCTTCATTTCAGGTGTGTAGATATCGAATACACCCTGGTTATGTGTCTTGTGATATTTTGTAAAGATTTCGTGAAGCTTAGGGCTTGGCTCATAACCGTACATCTGGCATGACTGTTCAGCCATCTTAATGCCGCCGTAAGGCATAAATGCACGCTTTAAAGGCTTGTCAGTCTGAAGACCGACTACCTGCTCAAGATCCTTAAGATCTTCGTCGATGTATGCTGCGCCGTAAGCTGTGAGTGAGGTAACAACCTCAGTCTCCATATCAAGTACGCCGCCCTTGCTTCTTTCTTCTTTCTGAAGTTCTTTAAGTTTGCCCCAAAGCTTTTCTGTAGCCTCAGTAGGACCTACGAGGAAAGACTCATCGCCGTCATATGGCTTGTAGTTTTTCTGGATAAAGTCTCTGACATTGATTTCAGATTCCCAAAGTCCGCCAACAAAATTACTCCATTCGGAACGCATAGAATAACCCCCTGTATTTCAAAAATAAAACCGACAAGGCTCAAACCGTGATTGATTTGAACCGTCGGCATTTCAAGCATTTTCAATAGACGAGATTAACTCTCATTGAATTGATTTTATTGCTTTTTGCCGAAACGGCAATGTAAGCCTTGCGTTGCTGATTTATTGTTTCCGTCACAAAATCAGCATATATAAAATACCACATTTTTTTGCTAAAGTCAAGGATTTTCAAAAAATACTAATGCTTTTTATTTTTGCCTAAAAAAGCCGAATTTTCCCTATATTTTTTGCCTATAGCGCCGCCGATTTTCGGTATATTTTTTAATATGTGAAAAATTTAACAATTACTTGTTTTTTATTATTTGTTTTTACATAAATTTTGTTGATTTTTGTTCTGTCCTTTACAAGCGGCAAAAACATTTCAGTACTTTAAAACGCAAAATTGGTAAAATAAATTCATTAAAATCACAAAGAAATTATTTTTTGATTTTTCTTAATTTTCTTATATAAGCAAAAGTTTCTTCTTCTCCCTTTTCACTCAGCATTGTAAGTAATTCTTCAAGCAGTTTCTCTGTGTTTTCGTGCATACGGTGTTTGCCCTTTACCCTGCCGAAGTAATCCAAAGAATCTCTGTCTTTGTAATTTGAACCGTTATATATTTTACTTGCGGCGACCCTGTCACAAAACATTTCGATTACATAATTAAGCGGCATTTCCACATTTTCTATCTGCTTTGTCTTAGGATTGTAGTCATTCCAATACTCGTAGTGATGACGGTTTCTGCCCTTATGATGCATCCATGCCTTTGAGTAGCCGTAAAGCTCCCTTTCTTTTTCGTTAGGACTTCTGTTGCCCTGGTAGTACTTTGCACCAGGAATAAACTCTGTCGGTGAATATTTTGAAAGGTCGTGCCTTAACCCCTGCCAAAGTATTCCTGCCTTTGCGCAGTGAGCAATAACCTTATGCCTGTGTCTTGTAATCGTTCTGAAGTGTTTTATAAAATGTAACATATCCAATCACCAAACATATTCTAACATATTTCACGGGGATTTTGTTGAATATTTAAATATTTCTTGAACTTTTAAAAAAAAACATATATAATAATGTAATAAAATAAACTAAAAGACACAAACGAAAGGAATAATTTGATGAATTTTAAATCCATTAATCGTAAATCCTTTATTCTTACGCTTGCGGCAGTGCTTGGCGTATCGGTAATAGTAACCTCTGTGGCAGGTAGAACTTCCGATAATTCAGTACCTGCCGACAATAAAAACATTAATACAACTCAACCTTCGTTGGCAAACAGCAAACAGCCGACCGTTATTGTAACGGGCGAAACCGCCGATATAAGCATTGAATGTAATGAAATAAAAATTATCACTCCGTCGGAGGCAACCGCCGAAGAACTTGTAAAATCAAAGTGGTCAAGCAGTGACAACAATATCGTTACCGTTGATGACGGTGGAAGAATTGACGGCTTAAGCGAGGGTACGGCTACAATTACCGCACAGATAGGCAACACCCGCCATACCTACAATATTACGGTTGCTGCTCAGTCGCAGAGCATTTATGACGGATATTCAACCTGCTATCTTGCAAATACCGATGTTCTCAATGAAAATCTTAATAATATTTACGAGAAAAATCCTTATTTTATTAAAGTCAATCGCTCGCAAAACTGCGTTACGGTTTACACTTATGACAAAAACGGCGAATATACTGTTCCTGTCCGTGCAATGATTTGTTCAACCGGTGTTAACAAAGCTACCGTTCTCGGCGACGATTTCTACATTTACTACAAACAGGAATGGAATCCGCTTTTCAATGATGTTTACGGTCATTATGTATCGGGATTTTACGGCGATTATCTTTTTCATTCCGTTCCGTATGAAGACGCAAGCGCCGACACACTCGAAACCGAGGAGTTCAACAAACTCGGAGATGAGGGTTCACTCGGCTGTGTAAGAATGGAAACCGCAGATGTAAAGTGGATATATGATAATTGTCCCGAAAACACACCCGTAACCGTTTACGATGACAACAATCCGGGCCCGCTCGGCAAACCGGAGGCAATTAAAATTACCGACCATACCTGTGGCTGGGACCCTACCGACGATGATCCGCAGAACCCGTATGCAACAAAGACACCTGAAATTCACGGCGCAAGCGATTTGACTATAACCAAAGGCGAAACCGCCGACCTGCTTGAGGGTGTAACCGCTGTTGACACCTGTTCAAACAATATTACAAATAAAATATCCGTAACAGGCAATGTTCTTACCGATAAAGTCGGTACATATAAGCTGACTTACAGCGTTGAAGACACAATGCACCGCACAAAAAGAATTGATGTTACCGTCAAGGTAGTTTAAAATTATGGTTTAACAGAGTGTTTTGACAAGTAATTATAAAAGTTTGGTCAACCTTTATAATTGATTGGCAAATCAGTTTGCTAAACCATAATTCATCCCAACTTTTAATAAAAAATCTGATAACAAGATAAAAATTACGGCTGTTGCTTAAATCGCAACAGCCGTTGATTTTATTATAGTTTTTAAATTAAGCAACACTTGGCTTGTAATTAACTATAGCAACTTCTGTAAGTGAATTTTTTAACTGATCAACTATTTTTTCAAGCTGTTTCAGCACTGTGCCGTTATATGAAACCTCACCGCATTGACTGCATTTTGAACAAGGTACATTACGAATAATAATAATACAATTACCTAAATCTTCAACATAAGTTGTTGTGCTGTCTAACATATCGCCCTTGCAATAAAAACAAGTCATAGTTTATGCTCCTTTCGAGTTTTATAGTCATTTTCCCACTTTTCTTCATCGGGAAAATAAGCTGTTATTATCCATAACAAACCATCTCCGACACCTGCAACTACATGAATGGGTTTTCCAACACTACACTCAAGAATAAGAGCTGACGGAAACGGAAAATCATTGGGATAATCTTCTATTATTTGACCATACATAATACAACGCTTTATATCATCAAATTTGATATTGCGTTGTCTGCTCTTTTTATAAACATGATCCGTCATTTGAATTGTTTCATCTTTACAAAGAAATCTAAGCTGTTCTATTTCCAATACTATTATACCTCATATCTATTGTAAATCACATACTGTTATCCAAAAACTTTTAAAATCTCGTCCTTATGAGCCATAATTGCATCATACCCCTCTTGAATAGTATCGTCAACACTGTCGATAGAAAAAAGGGCGGTATTTTCATTCTTTATCTGCACGGCGAGGTCGGCAAGCTTCATTGATTCTCTGGTACTGTCAATTGAATACACATCGAGAGCACGCCATATAACCTTGATAAGTCCATCAAGGCCTGCGTCCGGTTTATACTGCAAAATATCAAATCCGATTGCAAGCACCTTGCCTACGCCCATATCCTTTAACACTCTTACAGGCAGGTTGTCCTTTGAACCGCCGTCAACAAAGTCATATTCTTTATACGGGCAGGTTGTGTAAATTGCAGGAAACGACATACTCGCTCTTACCGCAACATCGAGCGGAACATCTGTAAGATAGTGTATATGCTCTCTTTCAAGGTGTTCGTCATAGGTTGTAAAAATACATTCGTCTGTTGTCATTGTGTCAACGGTACAGACAGAAAGATTAATCGGCAAAGACTTAAAATCATTTTCAAGTCCCTTTAAGGCAAGCACTTCTTTTACAACATCAGAAATTATTTCGCCGTTTTTTATGCCGTTTTTCTGAATTTTTTTATAAACGATAAACTGCGCAAGTGCCTTGAATATAAGTCCGTTGTCAATTTCGGCAAGAATTTTCCAATATTTTTTTGCTATCTCGTGCATTTCTTTCGGTTCAAGCCCCATAGCAACCAACATTGCCATAATAGAGCCTGAGCTTGTTCCCGAAACATATTCGGGTCTTATACCAAGTTCATATAAAGCGGTTACCGCACCAATGTGCGCAATACCCTGCAATCCGCCGCCTGAAAAAACAAATCCAATCGCATCTTTTCTGTCTTTCATAATTTTTCGCAATCCTTATCTTTATTAATAAAATTTGTACACATTACAATAAGATTCGGTTTCCACAAAGTAATCGTACCAATTGTAAAACTCGTCAAAGCTGTAATCCTTTGAAATCAAGTCATAATTCTTGAATTTTGTATTCTCTGTAATATACTTAATTACCTTGTCTTTGTCGGCAAGTCTTGAAATATAAACGGTAATTTCCTTTTCATTTGCAAGCTTTTCATCTGTTTTAAGCGCCTGCATACTGTCGGTTTTTTCCTTTTCACTGCCGTTGTTCATATAGCCGTCCATAAACTCGGTAATCTTGCCGTTCGTAATTACTCCCCTCTTCTCTGCAAAATCTTCAAGTTCATCTGCAAGAGCAGGAGAAAAATCAGCCGTCTGAACAATCATAGTTTCATCGTAATTTGCAAGCTTGTCTATACTCTTGTTCCACTCCAGCATTGCAGTGCCGACAAATACGCATTTAGAAGTCTGCGGAGTGTAAAGCTCCGTCTTTACACCGTACATATAGTACGGCTTTACAGTGATATATCCGATTGCACAGGTAACCGCAAGGCAAATCGGTACGGCTGTTGTGAGCCATTTTTTGCCCGTAACTCTTGTAAATTTAATAAGTGCAAGCACAAATATAGTTACAAGCATCGGTAAAGACGCCATAATGTAGCGGTCGCTGTTAAACGGAGAAACAAGTGAAATTGCCACAAAATAAACAAGTGACGGAACAAAAGCCATAAATGCGGTACGAGAAAGTTTTTCCTTTCTGACAAAGCGCAGGTAAATCCAAAAACCGATAAGAGCAACACTGCAAAGAGCAAGCAGCCATATTTGATTTAAGAACACATCTTTGGCAAGCACCTGAATGTATGTGCCGATTTTATACGCAAAATAAGTAACAACGGTAATCGGGTCAATTGAAATGCTAAGCGAACCGAAACCACGGTTGCCGCCGAGCACATTCGTAATGATGTACGGATAAATACAAAGTGCCGCCGCACTGCCGAGAACAGCAGTAATTATGTACTTTATTAAATCCTTTATGTTTCTTTCCTTAATTTGGAACACAAGCATAATAAGACCTGTAAGTCCCTCAAACAAGATGAAGTAATACTGCGTAAGCGTGCCAAGCAATGTTATAAGCCCTAAAATCAAGAAATCGGTAAATTTTGCGGTATTCTTTCTCTCAAAGATTTTCAGATTCATATAAATCATTGAAAGCACAAAAAATGTAAGCGTTGCGTACATTCTCAAATAAATAGTCATTGTAGTACAGGCAATACTGAACGCAAAAGCGCCTGTCGCTATGAGAGCATAGAGATTATTTTTGGTAATTCTCTTTACGATTTTAAACAGCATAATCAAAATGCCTGCCATTGCAAGAACATTTATCGAAAACGCAAAATATCTTGAAAATTGATTTGGAAACAGCGAGCATACAGTATGCACAAGTCCGTAGTAAAAAGGCGGATGAGAAGCGTCAATTATTTGATTTTCATAAACCTGTTCATAATTAAAGCGGTCACCGTCCGATACGGAAAGATAGTCGATAAAATCGGCACCGCTGTTCCATTCACCGTCAGTTTTGAGTGTATTAGCCGAATTTGCGAGATTATATGTCAAAAGCTCATCCTCGTGATAGCCCTGTTTGTTCATCATAAAAACAGTGCTTAGCGCAAGGCTTAAAACTATGACAACAGCAAGAAAAATTCTTGATTTTTTGTCTGAAATATTCATATATTACCTCATATTTTTATCCGTTCTGAATTTTAAAAAATATTATACCAAAATTTCACCATATAGTAAACATACAAAACATTGGTTTTTATATGTAATTTTTCAAATATTTACTGTGCTTTAGCTAAACAAGAGCAAAAACAATGTACCATTATTTATTTTAACGAACGAATGTGACTTTTGTGTTACAAAGAAAAAATTATTTTGTATAAAAATCAAGCCGACACAGATGTTTTTATTTTATCGGTTAAATCCCGTTTTTCAAAAAATACTTAATAAATTCTCTTATATAAAAAACTCTTTCATTGCCGCAATCATCTTATCCATTTCTTCATCTCTACCTATAGAAATTCTTAAGTAGTTATCAATTCTCGGAACATTAAAATATCTGATAAAGATTTTCTTTGTCTTTAAATATTCAAATATTTCTTTTGCAGAATATTTATTATGAGTGGCAAAAAGAAAGTTTGTTGCGCTCTTTTTTACATCAAAGCCAAGCGTAATGAGTTCATCCCTTACCCTCTCTCTTGTAGCGATAACCTTATTAACACATTCCTTAAAGTATTCCTCGTCATTCACAGACGCAGTACCGACCTCAAGTGCAATGCTGTCCATAACATATGAATTGTATGAATTTTTAACGGTTTCAAGCGTAGCAATCAACTCTTCACTGCCGATTGCAAAGCCGATACGCATACCTGCGAGTGAGCGTGATTTTGAAAAAGTTTGGGTAACAAGGAGATTTTCGTACTTCTTTGTAAGCTCAACGGCAGACTCTCCGCCAAAGTCAACATAAGCCTCGTCAATAATAACAACGCTGTCGGGATTATGCTCAACAATGTCGATTACAAAGTCAAGCGGTTTGCAAATGCTCGTCGGCGCATTCGGGTTAGGAATAATAATACCGCCGTTCTCCGTATAGTAATCTTCGGCGTGAATTTCAAAATTTTCGTCAACAGGGATTGTCTTGTACGGAATTTTTATAAGCGAACACCATACAGGATAAAAAGAATAGGTAATATCAGGATATAAAATCGGCTTATCAGAATTAAAGAAAGCCATAAAAGACAATGCTATTACATCATCCGAGCCGTTGCCGACAAATACATTATTTCTGTTTACATTATATCTTTGAGCAATGGCATCTTTTAAAATTATCGAATCCGAATTAGGATATTTTTTTAGCCCATCACTGTTCTGTGCGTATTTTTCAAAAACTTTTTTAACCTGCGGTGACGGCGGATAGGGATTTTCGTTTGCGTTAAGTTTAATCATATCCTTATCGTTTGACTGTTCACCTGCTACATACGGTTTTATTTTTATAAGATTTTCTCTCCATTTTCCCTGCATTTTGATTTCTCCTTTTATAAATAATTTTTAACAATCGGACAATAGCCTTTGAAATCAACGGATTATCCGCCCCGAAAAAAAGTTTGTCAGCCTAAAAAGGCTTGACCTGAATTTTTAAATTATTTTGCTTAACCCGTGCGCTAAGCCATAATTTATCCCAACTTTTGATAAAGAACCACAAAATTTTTCTTAAATTCCAAAACAGGTCACGAAAAATCGTGACCTGTAATTAACTGTGTACATTGTAAACAGCGAAAAAGCGTTAAGCCTTTGCCTTGGCGTCACTCTTAAAGAGTGCTGTAAGAGTTTTATTATCTGCTGTGCCTGACTGTTTAAGTCCGCTCGCTTTTTGGAAATCTTTTACAGCCTTTTGAGTAACTTTGCCGTAATAACCCGTCACATTATCCTTATCTGTAATGTAACCAAGGTCAAACAAGCGCTGCTGCATAGCCTTTACATTATCGTTTTCATCGTCAAGTTTAAGTGAAAGACCGCTTACCTTTATTTTGTATTGGCTTTCAACCGAACCGTTTGCATTTGCGGCAGTTGTTGCAGCCTGCGTGGTTGTCTGTGTATTTGATGCCGATTTTGTAGCTGTTGTTGCACCCTCAACGGCTGACGGAACAACCGATTCGGAGGTTGCGTCCGTATTTTTCTTAAGTCTGTCGGGATACATAAAGTTCATAATCTTATTCAATGTAAAAAGTGAAGTTGTACCCATTCTGCTGATTTCTTCCTGTGAAATCATAAGAGTTTGTTTATTCTTAACAGCTTTTAATCCCTTAAGGTCAGAGTCATTCTTAATAAACTGCAAAGTTGCGTCATCGTCATACAATACATAATCCGGATTTGCAATCTTTAAAATTTTTGTGTCAATCTCGCTTTCGGATACATTTACAGCGGCATTTACCGCACCTGTGTATCCCAAAAGCATATCGCCGTATGTTCCGCTGTGGAGAGTATGGAGCTTATCTCCCTCAAGGTACAAATAGCAAATTGTTTTGGAAACATTGCTGTTGACTTCGGCTTTGTAAGTTTTCATGGTGTCAATTAAATCTTTATAAGAATCTTCACCTGTTTTTGCTCCGTCAACAGAACCGCCAAGAATCTTTCCGAGAGTAAGATACACGGTTTCAAGCTCTGTTGTGGTTTCGGGTGAAGCAACATTTAGCACCATAATACCTGCATCGGTAAGCTCTTTCTTTGCATTTTCGTCAAGTGTGTCATCTGCAAAAACAATATCGGTTGCATACGATTTGATTTTTTCAACATCAGGATTTGCAGCCGAACCCACACTCGGTGCCACCGATAAAAAGTTTTGAGTAACCTCGTCACTTCTGCCTACCATTTTTTTGGCATAACCTAAATAAGAAATAATGTCTGCCGTTTCGTCAGAAAGCACAACAATATCTTTTGGCTCGGTTTCTATAGTAATATCCGCAACAGATACAGGATAGTTTTTATTGTCGCCGCTGCAGCCCGCAAGTCCCGCACAAGCTGAAACAGCAAGTGCCGACGCAAGGAATACTGAAACAATTTTCTTCATTATTTACCTCCGTTTATTTAGCAAATAGAGATTCAATATAATGCTTTGCACATCTCGGTGAACGACCGCCTCTTGAAAGTGCAAAACGCTCTGCGCCTGCCTCAAGCTCTTCTTCTGTAAGATTAACTCCGTTTTCTTTGGCAAGAGCAAAAACAATGTTAAGAAATTCTTTCTTTGACGGAGCAGAATAACATACCGACAAACCGAAACGGTCTGAAAGCGAGAGTGTTTCCTGCATATTATCACGGGTGTTGATATCATCATCCGTACGGTCGGCAAAGCTCTCCTTAACAAGATGACGACGGTTAGATGTCGCATAAATAAGCGCATTGTCAGGACGAGCCGCAATACCGCCCTCAAGCACCGCTTTCAATGTTGTGTAACTCTGATCCTGCTTTTGGAAAGAAAGGTCATCAATAAATATGATAAACTTCATAGGCAGAGTTGCAATCTTATCAACCAGAATCGGGAAGTCGATAAGTCTTTCCTTTGGAATTTCAACAATTCTCAAGCCGTCTTTGCGGAATTCATTTGCAATGGCTTTAACGGTAGAACTTTTACCTGTACCCATATCGCCGTAAAGCAGGCAGTTATTGCAAGCCTTACCCTCAATAAAGGATTTTGTATTGCCGACAACGATGTCACGCTGTCTTTCGTAGCCTGTAAATGAATCCATATCGATTTTATCGGGGTGCAAAACAGGCTGAATATCGCCGTCACGCCAAATAAACGCCTTATAACGGGCAAAAATTCCGCAGCCGTTTTCTTTATAATACTTAGCTACCTTTTCAAGCGAACCGTCAAACATCTTAAAGCTCTCTGCACACTCGCCGCACTCCCATTTTGGAAGATGCTCGGCAACATAGCCCATATCGGCAACGGTTGCCAAATCATTTGATGCGCAATAGCACTGAATAAGCTCTTGAGAAGTAAGTGAAGCGGCATTTAAAATAGCCTGACAGTCACGCTTTACGGCTTTTAAAAGATTGTCGGGAAGTGTGTTGTACTTACCGGCAGCCGCAGCTCTTGTAAAGCAGTTTTCATCAAACAATGCAGCCTCGGTAAAAGCATAGGCAAGGCGATTGCTGCAGCCTCTTTCACTGATAAGAGAGAAAAACTCGCCGTATGCGTTTAAAAACTCCTCGGGCTTTTTGTCCATAGAATTTAATAATTTGTAATATGCCTTTGGTACGCTTCTGTTTAAAATTCCTCTGAAAATTGAGAGGGACGAAAGCGAAAATAAAATTTCTTTTGCTTTATTCATAATCATCATTCCATTCCTTTTAATTGTACGACTTTTTTCGTTTTAAGTCAATATTTCCTCAAAAAATATGACTTTGTTTTAATTTTTAAAAGTGAAAAACAAACAAAAAAATGTATTACATATTGTTATTTTTTGCTTTATTTGCAATAATTTAAAAATATTCAAAAAAAGTGTTGACAAATACAATTTAATGCTGTATAATACCAAATGTTCTCTTGTGAGGACACAATTAAACAGTTGGTGTTGATGACGCTGAGGGTCCACCTGTTCCCATACCGAACACAGAAGTTAAGCTCAGTGGTGCCGAAAATACTTGGCTGGTGACGGCCCGGAAAGATAGGGAGATGCCAACATAACAAAATCCGTCTGATTTAGATGGATTTTTCTTTTGCAAAATTTTAGGTAAATTTGGGGTTAGCGGTTCTTTATCAAAAGTTGGGGTAAATTATGATTTAGCAAATTGCTTTGCCAATTAATTATAAAAGTTTGGTCGACCGACACTTCGCTAAAACATAATTTATAAAAATTTTAAAAAATGTATTGACAAATACAATTTAATGCTGTATAATATTAACTGTTCTCTTGTGAGAATGCAATTAAACAGTTGGTGTTGATGACGCTGAGGGTCCACCTGTTCCCATACCGAACACAGAAGTTAAGCTCAGTGGTGCCGAAAATACTTGGCTGGTGACGGCCCGGAAAGATAGGGAGATGCCAACATAATGAAATCCATCTGATTCAGATGGATTTTTTCTTTTGCGATTTTTAATTTTTAAAACAAAAACAGCCCTGTCATAGTTTAAATTATGACAGGGCTTTACTTAACTGTAATTCAATTTTGAATTATGCTTTCTTCTGCGTTCTCTGCTGTTCTGAAAACTTTTCTCTTGTTTTCTTTACAATATCAAGCTGTGAAGAAAGTGTTTCTTCTGTTGTCTTTAAAATGCTGTCAGAGTAAACATTTGTAGCTGTGCGGATTTCCTTTGATTTTGCCTTTGCATCGTCAACAATTTCCTTAGCCTTAACCTTTGCCTCACGAACAAGCTCGTTCTGATTGAGAATTGTCTTTTTGCGATCTTCGGCATTGCGAATAATGTTTTCTGCCTCTTTCTTAGCCTCTGTAAGAATTGCCTTTCTGTCGGCAACTACATTCTTTGCCTGGCTGATTTCTGACGGCATTGCGTCCTGAATCTGCTCAATAATGTTGTACATCTCATCGCTGTCAACCATTACCTTGCCGCCTGAAAAAGGTACAGACTTAGCCGAGCCGAGTATATCCTGAAGCTCTAAAATTAAATCATCAATTTTCATAATTTATTATCTCCTTTATTTAAGGTTTACTTTTCTTTTTTATAAAGTCTTTCAACAATTCTGTCATGAATCATCTCGGGAACAAAATTGCTTATATCACCGCCGAGAGAAGCTACCGTACGCACCATACTTGAACTTAAATACATTGACTCCGACTCCGCTGTCAGAAATATTGTTTCAAGCTGCGGATTAAGCCTTTTATTGGTGAGTGCCTGCTGAAATTCATATTCAAAGTCAGACACAGCTCTTAATCCTTTTACTATTGCGTCAACCTTGCGTTCTTTGCAATATTGAGCAAGCAAGCCGCTGTAGCTTACTATTTCAACATTCTCGATACCTGCGGTTGATTCCTTTAAAAACTGTATTCTCTCCTCCGCTGAAAAGCTCGGAGTCTTTTTTTCGTTGGTAAACACACCGACTATAACCTTGTCAAACATATTTGCGGCACGCTTGATAATGTCGATATGTCCCAGCGTAACCGGATCAAAACTGCCCGGACAAATAACTGTTTTTTCCATTACAAAAAATCCTTATGCCTGAATGTGCTTATTTTTATTTTACCATAGCGATATTCTCTGTCAAGTACAAAATCGCCGTAATTTGCAGAAATTTGTTCGTCAAGGGGATTTTCTGCAATAATTATGCCTGTTTCACGCATATTCTCCGCCACAATAGGAAGTGCGTCCTGCAAAATTCCTTTTTTGTACGGCGGGTCTAAAAACGCTATGTCAAACTCGGTTGAGTTCATAGAAAGAAAGCTGCGGTAATCCATTGCAAACAGCTTTGCCTCTTTGTCAAATTTAACCGCAGAAACATTTTTTCGCACTACATCAAGCGATTTTTTTGATGCGTCAACAAAATACGCCGAGCTTGCGCCTCTGCTTATTGCCTCAATACCCATCTGTCCCGAGCCTGCAAAAAGGTCGAGAAATGTATGTCCCATAATTTCAAACTGTATAATTGAAAATACGGCCTCTTTTATTCTTTCGGTGGTAGGTCTTACATCTTCTCCCTCAAGGGTTTCAAGTCGCCTGCCTTTTGCCGTTCCTGTTATTACCCTCATAATATCTTCCTTTTTTTCGTATAAAGCATAAAAGCACTTATTACGAATGTATTTTCTTCAATATTACATAATTATAACATATTATTACAAAAATTACAACATTTTTATTAATTCAATTTTCTGTCGTTTTTTCATTTGAATGAAAGTATCTGTACACTGCTATTGCCGCATTTTTTGTCATTTGCGGACATCCCTCAAGTTCTTCAAGGTCTGCCTTTGAAATATTGTCAATCGTCCTGAAATACTTGAGCATTGCCCTTGCTCTCTTCTCCCCTATGCCGTCAATATCGGTAAGCGAGCTTTTAAAAGTATTTTTACTTCGCCTGCTGTGGTGATAGCCGATTGCAAAGCGGTGCACTTCGTCCTGCATTTTGCTAAGGAAAGTAAACAATGCCCTGCGTGAGCTGACAGAAATTTCTCCGCCGTCACCCGTAACCGCCCTTGTACGGTGTTTGTCATCTTTAACCAAGCCGAAAAGCGGCACATCAATATTCATTTCCCGCAAAACTTTTTTTACTACCGCAACCTGACCTTTACCGCCGTCAAGCAAAATCAGGTCGGGCAGTTTTCCGAAGCCCTCGTCTGCCTTTTCGGCTTTATAGTATTCGTCAAATCGTCTGCCGATAACCTCCGCCATAGATGCGTAGTCGTCCTGTCCCTCAAAACCCTTTATCTTAAATTTTTTATAGGCGCACTTGTACGGCTTGCCGTTTTTATAAACAATCATACCCGCAACATTTTCCGTACCGGCAAGGTTTGAAATATCGTAGCTTTCAATGTATTGCGGTATTTTTTCAAGTCCAAGCAATTCCTTAAGTTCTTCAAGTACACTGTATTCCTTGACTGTCGCACCCTTGCGCTGTGCAAGTTCTTCGGCGGCGTTTGAACGGCACATTGCCATAAGCTGTGCCTGCTCACCCCTTTGCGGAACTGTAACATACACCTTACTGCCACGCTTTTCGCTCAGCCAATCCTGCATTGCGGTCAAACCGTCAAAATCTTTGTCAATGGCAATATTTTTCGGTATATCGTCACGAATAGTATAGTAGCGCAAGATAAATTCCTCGGTTTCACTGTCACTGTCGCCCGAATCAAAAACAAAACTTTCTCTGTCAAAAAGCCTGCCGCCCTCAAAGCGAAATACCTGATAGCAGGTCTTTTTTCCGTCCGAAAAACTGCCGATAACATCTTCGTCGAGAACCTTGTTTGCAACAACCTTTTGCTTGTCCCCCATTTTTTTAATTGAGCTGATTTTATCACGGATTCTTGCGGCTCTTTCAAATTCAAGATTTTCTGCCGCCTCCTCCATTTTCTTAGTGAGGTCTTTAACCGAATTTGACGAACCTCCCTTTAAAAACGCAAGCGCCTGTTCTACGCTTTCGTTATAATCGGCAAATTTCACCTTTCCCGTGCACGGAGCGGAACAAAGTTTGATATGATAGTTAAGACACGGTCTGCCCTTGCCGAAATCCTGCGGGAACTTGCGATTGCAGGTTGGGAGCATAAAAATTTTGTTAGCCTCCTCAACTGCGCTCTTTACATAGTAACTGCTTTTGTACGGTCCGATGTATTCGGCATTATCGTCATTTTTCTGGAGAACATAAGAAATTTTGCGCCATTTGTCGCCGCTGACCTTGATGTAACTGTAGCCCTTATCGTCTTTAAGGAGAATATTATATTTTGGGGTGTGCTGTTTAATCAGACTGCACTCAAGAATGAGCGCCTCAAACTCGCTGTCTGTGATAATGTATTCAAAGTGGTCAACATTGTCAACCATACGGCGCACTTTTTCTGCGTGGTTGTTTTGAGAACCAAAGTATTGGCTGACACGGTTTCTCAAAGCCTTTGCCTTTCCGATGTAAATAATTTCACCGTCAGCGGAATGCATAATATATACCCCGGGCAAAAGAGGCAGTGCCATAGCTCTTTTGCGGAGTATTGCCATTTTGGGATTCATTGATATTCTCCTTTGAACGAAGTTTTCAACATTTTATTATAATAGCGTTAAAAGATTGATTAAAAATTTCGTAATAAACAAACTTTAATCATAAAACAGAGTATAAAAAACCGATTTTTATATTTTCTTTGTTAATCTGAATTTATATCACAAATCCGCCGTTTACACCGAGGACTTGTCCTGTAATAAACTTTGCCTTATCCGAGCACAAAAACAATGCGGTCTGCGCTATATCATCAGGTTCGCCGAGCATATTGAGCGGAGTTTCATCTTTTAATTCATTCACAGTCTGCTCGTCAAACGATTTCATCATATCGGTCATCACAACTCCGGGTGCAATGCAATTGACACGAATACCCGAAAGTCCGACTTCCTTTGCAAGCGCCTTTGTAAGTCCGATTACGCCTGCCTTTGCGGCGCTGTAATGCACCTCGCAGGACGCACCTACCTGCCCCCACATTGAACTGACATTTAGTATAACCCCGCTGTGATTTTTTATCATAAAGCGTTTCAGTACCTCTCTTGAACAATAAAAAACACCGTCAAGGTTAGTGCCTGTCATTCTTCTCCAATCCTCATCCGTTATATCCGTAAAAAGTTTTTGCTGTGCTATTCCTGCGTTATTCACAAGCACATCAACATTGCCGAACCGATTTTCAACTTCGTCAAAAAGGAAAGTAACTTCTTGCGAAGATGAAACATCCGCTTTAACAGGTAATGCAGTCGAGTTAGTTTCGTTCTCTATCTTTTTTGCAAGCGCAAGCGCCTTGTCTTGTGAATTGTTATACTGTAAAACAACATTGTATCCGTCCTTTGCAAAAGCAAGCGCCGTTGCCGAGCCGATACCGCCCGACGCTCCTGTGATTACCGCTGTTTTCAAATCTTCATCTCCGTTTCATCTCCGTTTTATTTATATGATAATTATAGCATCTATAAATTACATTTACAAGATTAGGTTATTTGGCAACGGTTTGAAATAAATAAAAACAGCTTTGAATCGGCATAAGCGAAAACAAAGCTGTTTGTTTAAATGTTGCGGCAACTATAACTAAATAAAAATAAATTTAAATCTAAATTATCTCTTTAAGGTTTTTCACCATATCGGCAATAACTTCCATAATTTTTTCAGTCGGTTTTTCCTTAAGCAATTTGTCAAGATTTTCTTCAAAATCCTTTGGTAAAATTTCACAGCGCTCCTTGCAAATTTGAACAAGTCTTTTTTCCCCCGGGTGGGTAAGTCTGTTCACTGCAAAAATAACATCAAAATAGCTTGCAACAAAAGCGGCTGTTCTGTGATTTACACTTACAAAATCGTTTCTGTCAATTGCTTTTTTTATCTGCTTGTCAAATGACGGCAAAATACCCGAAAGCATCTTCATATTTAAATCTATAATATTTTGACGGAGTTCTTCGGGATACGGAACGGTAAACTTCTTTTTAATCTCCGCATATTTACCGCTTGGGTCATACACGATCTGCGATGTAATAATGTTATGCCAAAAACAAGTTGTATAACCGTGGTTTGCGTGATGTTCAAAAACAGTATAGCTTATAAATTTATCGAATTTATCCATAGGACGGTATATAATGTCCATAGGAACACCGTCTTTGAGTATAATATTATCTTCAAACTCCCAATAATGATTGCCAATTTCCATTTGCGAACAGTAAGGCGCAAGGATATTTTCTCTTACACCGTTGTCGATGTTATCTGTAACATACACATAAACATCATAATCTGATTTTTCGTCAAAAACACCGTTTGCACGGGAACCGCCGAGAGCAATGGCCTCTACCTGCGGCAATGCGGAAAGTTTTTCAAAAATTTCGTTTACCATAATTCACCAACTTTGTTAATGATTAAAAAATTATATATCTAAAGTTATAAAAGCGGCAAAGTTTTGCCTTTGTTGCCCATAAATTACATAATAGACTTAATAAGTCCGCCTTTTTTAATAATGTTCTGAATAAACTCCGGGAAAGGCTCTGCTTGATAAGTTTTGCCTGTTGTTTCGTCTGTGATAACACCTGTATCAAAGTTTACAGAAACAACATCGCCCTCTTTGATTTCCTTTGCTGCCTCGTCACACTCAAGAATCGGAAGACCGATATTAATTGAGTTGCGGTAGAAAATTCTTGCAAAAGTCGAAGCAATTACGCAGGAAATACCGCTTGCCTTGATTGCAATCGGTGCGTGTTCTCTTGAAGAACCGCAGCCGAAGTTCTTTTCGGCAACCATAATGTCGCCCTCGTGAACCTTATTTACAAATTCTGCGTCAATATCCTCCATACAGTGAGCGGCAAGCTCTTTGTGAGATGCTGTGTTGAGGTAACGAGCAGGAATAATTACATCTGTATCTACATTGTCGCCAAACTTGTGGACTGTACCCTTAGCGTTCATAATCAGTACCTACCTTTCAAAAAATCAAAGCTTTGCAGGGTCTGTAATGTAACCCTTAACAGCACTTGCGGCAGCTACAGCCGGGCTTGCGAGGTAAACCTCACTGTCAACATGACCCATTCTGCCTACAAAGTTACGGTTTGTTGTTGAAATAGCTTTTTCGCCTGCGGCAAGAATACCCATATGTCCGCCAAGACAAGGGCCGCAAGTCGGAGTAGAAACTACTGCGCCTGCCTCAATAAATATATCAAAAAGTCCCTCGTGCATAGCCTGTAACCAGATTGCCTGTGTACCCGGGAAGATAATGCATCTTACATTCTTTGCTATCTTTCTGCCCTTGAATACCTCTGCGGCAGCTCTGAGGTCGGTAATTCTGCCGTTTGTGCAGGAACCGATAACGCACTGGTCAATCTTAACCTCTGTTTCGCCGATTTCGTCAACTGTTCTTGTGTTTTCCGGAAGATGCGGGAAAGCAACTGTCGGGCGGATTTCGCTCAGGTCGATTGTGTATTCCTCGTCGTACACAGCGTCCTCATCTGCTGTATATTCAACAGGTGTACCCTGATATCTGCCGTTGCAGTATTCACGGGTTACATCGTCAACAGGGAAAATACCGTTTTTAGCGCCTGCCTCAATAGCCATATTTGCAATGCAAAGTCTGTCATCAATGTTGAGGTACTGAACGCCCTCGCCTGTAAATTCCATTGATTTGTAAAGCGCACCGTCAACACCTATCATACCGATAATGTGGAGGATAACATCTTTACCGCTTACAAATCCCTGTGGCTTGCCGACAAGATTAAATTTAATAGCGGCAGGAACTTTGAACCATGCCTTACCGCTAATCATACCTGCGGCCATATCTGTTGAGCCGACACCTGTCGAAAATGCACCGAGTGCACCGTATGTACAGGTGTGAGAGTCTGCACCGATGCACAAACAACCAGGTCCGACAAGACCCTGTTCAGGCAAAAGTGCGTGCTCAATACCCATCTGACCTACATCTCTGTAGTTTTTGATGTCGTATTTATCTGCAAAAGTTCTTACCTGCTTAACCTGTGTAGCCGCTTTAATATCCTTATTAGGAGTAAAGTGGTCCATAATCATAGCAATTTTAGTGTTATCAAATACTGCTGTTGCACCGTTCTGTTCAAAAACATTGATTGCAACAGGTGATGTTACATCGTTACCGAGTACCATATCGAGTTTAGCCTCAATAAGCTGACCTGCCTTAACCTCTGAAAGACCTGCGTGAGCCGCAAGAATTTTCTGTGACATAGTCATACCCATAAATATCACTCCTTATATTTTTTCTAATATCATTATTACATACCGCTTGCAAAAAGATTGTAAAGTATGCTACAATTAAAATAAAATAAGAACTTTGTCGCTAAAATATGGTTTATCGCTCAATTTTAGCCATATAATTTTAAAATTTAGGTCAAGCCGTTAAAAAGGTTGACCAAACTTTTATAAACCGCATTTACCAATCGAAAACCGAGGTGAAACTATGGAAAAAAATCTCAACACTCCTCCCACACAACTTTACAACATACACTACGATATGAAAACTCTGTTTGACAGTTTGCCGTACACCAAATCTTTTGCAAAAGGCGAAATAATCTATCACCAAGGCGACATTGCAGACAGCTTTTACTATATAAAGAAAGGCAAAGCAACCGTATTTATGATTTCTCCCGACGGAATGGAAAAAACTCTGAACACTGCCTCAAAAGGCGAACTTATAGGCGAAGGTGCATTTTTTGACCACAAACCGAGGGTAAGCTCCGCAAAAGCCGTAACTGCAAGCGAGCTGACCATTATTGATAAAAAAATTCTCCTCGACCTTATTCAAAAAAATCCTCCGATTGCATTTGAACTGCTTGAAATTCTCGCCACAAGAATAAGACTGCTTACCACCCAGCTTGACTCAATGACATTTATGCAGGCAGACGCACGAATAGCAAAACTTTTGCTTGACGATATGGTTGACGGCAAAGTATCGCTCACACACGAGGAAATTGCATTGACGGTAGGCGTGTCACGAATCACCGTTACAAAAGCATTGAGCAGATTATCCGCACAAGGCATACTTGCCACACATTACAGAGGAATAAAAATACTCGACAAAGCAGGTCTTGAAAAAATTTGCGGGGAAAAATAATAATGTAAGTATTGTTTAGCAAATTGCTATTTTAAAAATCAAATTTGAAACTTGCCAAACTATTTGGCTTTGTCAAGAAAAGTGTGTAAGTTTTTTAAAAATAGCGGAATGTAATTTTTGTAAAGCACACTGTGCAAATATACATTGTTGTTTTCAATATCTGCAACGATAAAGCAATCCGATTTTTCACTGTAATATTTTTCAAGTTCGGCGGTGTAAAACATTTGCGAGAACAAACAAGTATGTAATCTATGCCATTGGAATACACCCCCTTTCGCAAGGGAGCTGAAACAGCCGCCACCATTCCTTTACAAATATTTATTATAAACACAGTATTTAATACTTCGTAGTATTAAAATAATCTCATCCGTTTTTCAGTACAACGCATTTATTATTTCTTGATGTAAAGACAGATTCAAAATTTTCTTTCGGATATTCAACAAGTCCGTTAATAGGGTCTGCTATGGTTACCGTGTCGGCACTGTAGCCAATCAAATCGGCTGCATGGTCGTCCATACACCAATCGTATTGTTTGCCGTCTGTTCCTGTCCAGGATTCAATGTCACTGCGCTCAACCATACCTATAGTAACCCATACCACAATCGGGTAGCCTTTATCGACAAGTTCGTACAGTTCCTGCGGGGTAGAACCTGTAATGTCTATGGCTTTCAGTTTGCTGCCCGTGTATTTAAAATAGTTATTTGCCGCCGTTACAATAGGAGTTGTGCCGCAGACATAGCCGTAAACGCTTGTAGGGTCGCCGATAAAGTATTGTTCGGGACTTGAGCCGTAAAGGTTTCCGTCCTCGCCGTACTCAATGTCGTAAGGAGTGCAGGGGAGGTATTCGGTGGCCATAGTGTATTTGTCAACATTGCAGCCGCTGTAGTTCATAGCCATTGTAAGGGCGGTTACTTCGCAGCCCGTAGGAAGTTCAGGCTCCTGATATATTATATCGAAATTTTGAATAACGCAACTGTCCCTTGACGCTCTTGATACTGTTGCAGTGCTGTTTTCCCGGAAATCATCGGCAATGTCATTTTTTTTGCCACAGCCTGAAATCAAAGTTATAGCGCTCATTGCGGAAAGCAAAAAAGCGGTGATTTTTATTGCAATATTTCTCTTCATCGCAATTCTCCGTTTCAAGTAAACATATGTACAAATTATACCACAAGCTTTGACAATAAACAATCTTTTCGGAGTAATATTGTTGTAAATAAGTTGTCACTTCTCAAATTTAAGATAGATTAGGCAAAATTTGTTTTTATAATAAAAGCTTTCTGACGGTAAAAATAACTTAAACTGAATTATTTAATTGTCAATAATTGCCTTTAATTGATATGTTTTGTGTTTGTGAAAAAATTGTAAAAAAGTGTTGACAAAGTGAACGCACAGTGATATAATCAATACTGTTCTCAAGAGAGAACACAATTAAACAGTTGGTGTTAATGACGCTGAGGGTCCACCTGTTCCCATACCGAACACAGAAGTTAAGCTCAGTGGTGCCGAAAATACTTGGCTGGTGACGGCCTGGAAAGATAGGGAGATGCCAACATCAAAGTGTCCATCCAATAGGGTGGGCATTTTTTATTGTTAAATTTAAGTGATTAAGCAAAAATCCGGCTTCTTTCATATGAAGTCGGATTTTTCGTTTATCATTCAAGTACATCAAAGCCTCTGTCATACAGCATTAAATTAATATCAATTACACTTAGTTTGTGAAGCAGTCCAAACATTATTACCGCATCTCTGCCGTCTTTGGCATACAGAGGTGACGCTTTTATACGGTTCAGCAATTTTTCTGTCTGGGTCAGATCCGCACCTATTCCAATGCAGAGCATTATCAGCTTATCTCTTGACGGTGTCTTTATTCCTTGGAATATCTGATAGCCGTAGTGCTTTTCTATCATAGAATTATTTATAGCTTCTGATTTGCTTATCTTTTTGCTTTGTATAATACTTTCAAGCATTTGAGGTAATGTCGCAAAATTCAGCTGATCCGAGTTTTCTTTAAAATAATCGTCAAGATTACTTTTTGATTTTAAGCTATTGAGAAGTTCATCAGTTGATTTTTTCAATTTATATCTTCCTTTTTATACAAATTTATGCTAATATTTACAAGAGGGGATGTGCAAAAATGAACGAGTTTGAATATAAATTTTCACTTTGGCAATTTGATGTTGTTACAGATTTTAACAGAACGACACAGCTTGTGCGCAATCGCAGCACGGGTCGGCTTATGGTGAAAAAGATTATGCCCGCTTACGAATTTGAGGTACATAACGCTGTCAGTAAAATTAATAATTGCCATATCGCAAAAGTTTTTGATGTTATAACTGACCGCAATGCCTGCATTATTCTTGAAGAATATGTACAAGGTCATACCATTGAGCAGTATTTGTCAAAAGGTACTTTTGCGGAAGATTATGCCATAAATATTGCCCGTCAGATTTGCAACGGACTCAGTGTTTTGCACAAATATTCAATTACCCATCGTGACATTACTCCGTCCAATATTATCATAGGTTTTGACGGTGTTGTTAAGATAATTGATTTTGGAATTTCAAGACTGCATAAAGAAAACGCCAAACACGATACGCAGGTTCTCGGTACAGAGGGCTATGCCGCACCCGAACAATTCGGCTTTAAGCAGAGCGACTGCAAAACAGATATTTATGCTCTGGGAGTTTTGCTTAATTATATGCTAACAGGTCATATTCCGTCAGAAGTTATGTACCGTGACGGTGATGTTGCGGATATTATTAAAAAATGTACAGAATACAATGTTGAAAAGCGTTTTGAACGGATAGAAGATTTAGACGCCGCTTTGAAAAGAAAGAGAGTTTACGGCTTTAACTTTGCCGACAATTTTATGGAAAATTTCCCCGGACTCCGTTCGGAAAAGAAAGGTGTGCGTGTTTTTGCGTGCGTAATATACGGCTGGATGTTTTTATGGATTATAGGTATGTACAGCAAGTATTGCGTAATAAATATACTGAACTTTTTTCCCGTCACGCTTATGGTAATACTGCTTTTCTTTATTCCCATTTCATTTTTCTCTGACCTTTTCGGCTTTCAGAGTTGTATTCCCAAAATAAGGGATATGCCTAAAACTTTAAGGAAGCTTATTTTTTACTCATTAGCCGTTGTGAGTATGTTTGTCGGTATGTCAATTTTCCGTGCCGTTACAACGGTATCTTATTTATGGTAATTATTTCCATAGTACAACAATATTATAACATAAATTTTTTTCTTAGTGTATGCTGTCAGCATACAATTTTTTATTTGGCTTTTTATATAATAATGTCAATGGATTTAATAAAAGGAGAAATTTATTATGAAAAATACCGTTAAAAAAGTTTTATGTACATTTATTGCAGTGGTTGTGGCGGTCACTTCTACATTGGTTTTTACAGGTTGTGGCTCAAAAAAAGTCACAAGCGACGTAAGTATTCCTGACTATACTTTTTCTGAAAGTTCTAAGGAAGAGGAAAGTTCGCAGGCAGAAGAAAGCTCAAAGGATGATGAATCTTCTGAGGAGGAAAGTTCAAAGGAAGAAGAAAGTCAAAAAGATGAAGAAAGTTCTAAAGAAGAGAATAACGATTCCGACACCGTTGATCCTGATTTTAAGGAAGTAATGGACGATTACGAGGACTTTATGAATGATTATGTTGACTTTATGAAGAAGTACACAAGCAGTGACAATCCTGCAGGACTTATGAAAGATTACACGGAGTTTATGTCGAAGTATGCTGATTGGGGCAAGAAGATAGACGATATTGACGAGGATTCTCTTTCAAAAGCAGATTACGATTATTATATTGATGTGACAACAAGAGTTACTAAAAAACTTGCAGAAGTTGCCTAATAATAAAAATGACTTTTAATGACATCTGGGAAGAAATCGTAAGATGCACAGGCAATGTAATTACCACAAAAGAGAATACAAAATTTACATATGTTGTAAATGAAAACAGTATTTTTATTCCGAAAGCGAATTGGAAAATTACAAAATTAGAGCTTGAAGGTGCGGTAAAAATGTTGCAAAATCCGTCATTTGCAAAGAATGCGGCAATCGGTTCATCGTATGTGTATGCTATAATATTTAATGCTTTGGCAGAAATTCAATAATAACAGACTTTTTCATATGGATAAAAGCGCTCGGGTACTGTACCTTGAGCGCTTTTATAATGCAATTAAAAGTTGGATTTGTCAAGAAAAGTGTGTAAGTTTTTTAAAATCATAAAAACTTTACAAATAATCCTATGAGAACAACTATGTATCTAAAAAGCAACTACAATCATCCCATCAGTCTTCCTTATATTCTATTACTCGTGTATATATAATGATAAATTATAATGATAAATGTATCACGAACTAAAGTCAAGTAATAATTTTCAAAAACGGATAATATCTTTTCCTAGTGAATTCCCAAAGTAAATTCCACTCCTTTCCTACTGTGGAATTTACTTTGGGAATTCACGCTTATAAACGCAATTATAAACGAATATAAAAACAGCTGTGACGGATTTTATCTTTTTGGCGACCTCGGTGCCGTTGATTTTTATAAAAAGCTCGGATTCAAAACCATAAATCAATACACTTGCAAAATTAAAGATGAAATAATTGCAAATGTTCTTCCCCACTCTTTCACACGCATAAACTACAAAAACTCTCGGACAGATTTGACCCGAGAGTTTTGTGTTATAACAATGGAGTTTGTTGATTATTAATTTTTATTATAATTTTGCAATCATCTTAGAGTTGCCGTGATAGCAGCACATGAACCGAGTAAATTATACAAGCTGTTTCTCTCACCGTTATATCCGTTTTCTTTGAGATGTTCGTCTGCCGTTTCTTCGGTAATCGGTTCAACATTAAAATCTACTGTCTGGGTTTCCTCTGTGCCGTCATTGTACTTAACGGTTACATCAACCGATACTCCTTCAAAAAGCTGTGAATAAAGCTCGTTATACATATCAATGATATCCGATTCATCATATTCGGGATTAAATTCTTTATCGAAATTCTCACCGTATTTTTCGATGTATTCAGCTTTCACACTGTCGCTCACGGCTTCACCGCAATAAAGACTATACGCATTATATTTACTTAAAATTTTAGCCGCTTTTTCACTGTCATTTGCCATAAGATAAACATTCATACTAACAGGAGCAACTCCGTCAGAATCCACTTTAACGCTTTCATCCTGCTTATCATAATCAACGGTAAAACCCGAGTAAAAATAATCGGCACCCGAATTCATATATATTTTCATAGTTTCATCGGCATTTTTGTTTTCAAAATCCGATAATACTTTACCGCAATATACTTTTTCATTGTCATCTGTATTAAAAGTAAAATATGAATTGCCTTTTGCATTATATGTAATTGTACTTATGTTATCACCCTTGCAAGAAAGCAACAAATTAAAAGTTTCCTCATAGCTCTCATAGCCGTAAAAATATCTATCAGTCCTATCTATAGCGGCAACCTGTACCGGTTTATCTTTAGTTAATTCAGCAGCTGCGGCCGTAATAACAAATCCGTTTTGATTTTGAGCAGGCTTTGAAAAAAGGGCAAACGCACCTCCCGAAACAAGCATTGCCGCAACAAGAGAAGCTGCAATAACTTTATTTACTTTTTTATTTTTACTTTTCTTAATGTCAATAATGTTGTCATTGCTTTGCTTGCTATAAATATTTTCTATCGCAGAATTAACTGCATTCTCACTGATTTTAATATCATTGATTGTTTTCGTATATAAATTTTTACGCATACTAAAGTCCTCCTTCGGATAGAATTTTGCCGAGTTTTTTTCTTGCCCTCTGCAGCTGCGAACTGATTGTATTTTGACTTTTGTCCATTATACGGGCTATTTCTGCAATTGAATAATCCTCATAATAATACAGATAAATAACATTTCTGTACTGCTTTGGAAGCTGCCAAATTTCTTCCATTACAGCCTTTGTTTGCGGCTGCTCAAGTTCTGTATATTTGTCGATTGACTCAATCTTATTATGCCAAAACGACTTATGAAAATTATTGCATTTGTTTATGGTAACCCGTATAAGCCAATATTTTAAATGTTTTTCATCGTCAAGAGGCGGGTTCTTTGTAAGTATTGTAATGCAAACCTCTTGAAAAATATCCTCGGCGTCAGCTTTTGATTTTAAATTTTGATATGCAATGCGAAATATCATATCCGCATATTTTACAATTACTTGTTCGATTTTGTTTTTCGGTACCGAATGAATCACTCATTTGTAACCTCCTTTCACTGTTAATACAACTGCAAACACACATTTTCGTGCATAATTTTAAAATTTTTTAACTTTATAATACCAAATTAATGTCTGTTTGTAAAAACAGTGAATATATAAAACCGCGTAAACAAAAAGACCTTATCCATAAACGAATAATGTCTTTCCTTGGAGCTGATAACGGGTGATTGTAATTATTCAAACTCTTTGCCTCGCCTGCTGCGGCTTGTTCACAGTCATATTTTCTTCAACTCTACGCCCTAAAAACAGTCCACCGGACTGTTTTCTTTACGGGCTTTCAAATCCCGTTTTACAATTTCATCTTTAATCAAAAAAGATATTACCCACAAATTCGGATAATATCTTTTCCTTGGAGCTGATAACGGGATTTGAACCCGTGACCTCGTCCTTACCAAACCGTTTTATCACTTTTTGCCGCTTTTTGCAATCTTTAATAAACGGCTATTTTATGCGGTTTTTCGGTGGTTGTGTTTTTGTAGTGTTTCGTGATTTTTGGGGTTTATTCGTTAAATTAAACCCCAAATAAACCCCAAATAAACCCCAACTTTTCCGCTTCCGTGTAGAGATATTTTATATTACGCAGCGGTCAAAATTTAGGGGAGGGGGGTCATACACGAAGCACGCAAAAAATCTAACTACGCCCCCCGGTCCTGCGGCTGCGAACATTTCAATTTTTTATGGGGGGGATTGGTGTTATTCCGCTGCACAAAACAAACAGAAAGGGCAAGCCTGTATTTCAAGACTTGCCCTTGTGTTATGCTTTGTTATTTATTCGTAATTTGAAAGATTATCCCAATCAATAGCGTTTTCATCTACAAAGCCGCTTTGCTCGGCGTTTTCAATGTCCTTGCGTTCCTGTTCGGTAACCTTTGTAAAATCAGGATCCCACGCAAGCACGAGCTTTTTTACAAGTTCATACGCTAACTGTTGGTCGCTTTCGGGGAGCATATCGAGCATTTTTGCGATTTGTACTGCTTTTTCAGACATAAAAATCACCTCTTATTTGTATATGTCGCCACGAGAACCTATGTCAATAATATATACGATTTCGATTTGATTATCAAGACCGTATCTGTAAATTACTCGGTACTTTCCTACTCTAAGCCTTTGTCTGCCGTCAGAAAAGCCCTGCATAACTTTTATGTCACCCTCGGGCGGCGTGTGTGTTAATCCTTGAACAGCTGCTCTGATTCTTGTAATTGTCGGCTTGTCAGCCTTTGCAAGAAATTTTAATGCAGCCTTTGAATATTTCACAATCATTTATGTGCCGCTCTCCATTTCTCTTTGCATAGTTTCATCAATAGCACGATTAACAAAGCCGTTCACGCTTTCGCCGTTCTTTTCTGCGTGGGCTTTTATGATGTCTTTTTGCCCTTTAGGAACGGCAATATTAATGCGGTCATAGGCTTTAGCATTATACCTGTTATTAGCCTCAATTCTTGCCCTACTGTTTTTATTTTCTGCCATATTTTCACCGCCTAATCTATTGACAACCGACCTGTTGTTGATGTATAATAAAGGTGAAAAGGAACGGCTTTAGCTGTTCCGCTTGCAAAACTAAATTATTGAAACAATAACCGTCTTGTATTGCCGTACAGGGCGGTTATTTCTTTTTTATGTTCTTTATGATTTCATTTACTGCCGTTAAGACAACAGCGAATGTAAGTAATAAAATTACATCAGTCATTAAGACACTCACCCCCTTTCACAAGGGAGCTGAAACAGCCGCCACCGTTCCTTTACAGATACTATTATAGCATAATCCTTTACACTTAACAAGTACAATTATGCACAATTATTACACTTAAACATTGTACACTTTACCAATTGAATACACTTAAACATTGTAGTATAATATAATCACAGGTTAAGGAAAGGGGCAATGCAGAATGTTAAATCGTTCAATTATTTGCAAGGTAGCGAACAAGCTCCGCAAGAGCGGTTATACACTTTCGCAGGCGTTCCGTATGGCGTGGAAACTCCATAAAGGTACAGCAAGCGTAAAGGTTGCAGGCGTTACCAAAGAACACAGACAAGAGGCAATCGAACATTTGAGCAGATATAACCCCGAAACGGTCAGCTTTAGCCTGTTAAGAGAAAAGCAAAACAGCTTTGACCTCAATGCTATTGCAGTGTATGCAAGTGTGGGCAACGGCAAGCCGTACAAAATGGGCTATATTTCCGCTGCTGTTGCGTGTTTACTTAGTGGCGTAATTGATAATATCACAGCCGTAAACGCACGCTTACAGGCAATTACAGGCGGTTTTTATGCCGATATGGTGCAGGGCTTGAGATTATCACTTTCAATATGAGCAATAGCCACAGGGTGCAAATGAAAGGGGCATTTATATGGCAATGGTAAAAAATACAATGGAAGTCATAAAAGAAGCCACAGGCAACATAGACATTTTTTATGATTTAAGGGTTGGCAATGTTAATGATATTTATTGCAATAGTAGCAACCCTATTGATATGATAATTAATGCTTTTCGATTCGGCTATATGCAGGGTTCAAAGGCAACAAAAGCGTATATAAACAAACAAAAGGAGCGTAAATAATGGATTTTTGGAAAAAAGAATACCCGGAAATAAGTGATTTATATTTTGATTATATCGGTGGAGAGGAATACAACCAACTAAAGACTACCAAATATACAAGCAAGGTAATATCAAAGATTACCACAAAAGCTCAATCAGAATTAGCAGACGATATTACAAACGCTTGTTGTGATTGTGAAACAGCAGGCTTTATACTTGGTTTTTCGTATGCTCTAAAACTTATGAGTGAGGCAAAATCAGCCCTCGAGGTAGTAAAATGAAATCTTTAATTTTAACCGCTACGGAAATCGCAACGCTTGTTATGCTTAGTGTAGCTATACAAGACATTTTAAACAATAATGCGACAAGTAACACCTATGAGGAATTAAAAGCCTTACAAAGCGATTTAGACGGCATTTTATACAAAGACAAAAGCCCTTTGAGCAATGCCTGAATAATTCGGGCAACGCTCAAAGAGCCTACATACTTTTACAGGTACATTCTACCACAAATAACGGCAAATGTCAATAAATGAAAGGCGGTGAGCGTATGAAACAAACTGCACTACTAACTAAAGAAAATCAAATGACATTAATCCTGCAAGCTAATATTAACGATGATATTCTTACAAACGGACTTACAGCAGACAACTTGCAGGATTTAGAAGAATTACAATTTGATTTACTGCAAATTATACAGAAGTTTGCAAAAATATTATAATCTTTATGCAGCGGCATAACAAACCGCTGCATTTTTGTTTGTATAAATATTTATGGTCCCGTGGGATATTATATTTTTAATGCTGCATAAATACTGCATATTTTTTTATTGCGACAAATAAGATTTATAAAGTTTTTTATTTTTCCTTAATGTTCTGATTGCTTTTCTTATGGTTCTGATCAACTCGTTTTCAGTTATTCCGCTACCGATTGATATTGCATTATAACTCTTATTTAAGAAAAAATGTTGGATAATTACATCTTTTTCGGCACTTGGCAGGCTATTAACTGCATTGTGCAATATAGTATATAGTTCCCTATCTTCAATATTTTTGATATATTCTGTTGCCTCTGTATCCTCAAGCAGTTCTATTATTTCCGTGTCATTATCTGCTACAGTTTGATTATATGAAATCTCTGTTTTCTTTGTTTCTTTTCTAAAAATGAGGTGATTTAGTTCTGACAATATATTAAAACTCAAATATGTATTAAATTTATATTCTTCGTCTGCCTTGTATGCATTTACAGCTTTTAAAAAAGCAAAATACATTTGTTGTTCTAAATCTTCAAATGATATGTAATTAGGCAGCGGATAGTTATGTACCTTTTTTCCCAGAATAAAAATCATAAGCGGTTTTATGCGTTCCCAAAGCAACGGAATATAATTCTTATTCCCCTGTTGTATCAGCAAGGCTATTTCCTCATTGGTTATTATGTTCGTTGTGTTGCTTATACATTTTGACATAGATATACCACCACCCGTTATAATCGTTATATACAGGCGTTGCAGATACAAAGCGGTAGCCTTTATACTTACGCTCCCAATACGCTCTATCGTTTATCCGCTGCGTTGCTATGCGTGCTATCCCTCTGCGTGTATGCTGCCCGTCCTTTGTTTTTACTGTCGGATTTTTTAAATTAGTAGAACTGTTCCAGCGCCTTTTCCCCATAGGCTTTTTAGAGATGTATCTTGCGAACGCCTCGCCGCCCTCCTGCTCTGTTGGCTGAAAGCGGTCAGCGTTTGTATAATCTCCGTGTTTCCATAGTTTTTCCGCTACATCTCTGTCAATAGCTGACATTATTCCGTGCCAATGCCAACGCCCGTTTTTACACTCAACTACATAAATGTATTTTACCGGTGGCAAACCGTGCTTTTTTCTGTATGCTTTAATACATCTAAAATAATTTTGAATGTCTTTTATAACTTCCTTTTCGGTGTTTGGCATTTCATCAGTCCTGTAAGTCGGGTGAATTAATATATCACCTGCTACAAAATTAGTATTAATAAGCCTTATTAATTTTTTTACAGCGTTTTTCTCGTTTAGGTTCTGTTGCTCTTTTTTGGTAAGCCTACGCTTATTATCGTGCCGGTGCCCGTGTTCTGTTATTGGGAAGTATTCTAACTCTAAATAGCTGCCCGATATTATTCTTTTTTCTCGTGATTTCATTTTTTAGCCTTTCGGTATAATAGCATTGCTTTAGGTTGACTTGTTAATACCGAATACAAGCCCGAAAAAGCGGCACAAATACCGCATTTTTCTTGACTTTTCCGCTGCAAAATGATACAATAAAAGTGTTAAAGATTGTAGCGGAAAAATCTGCTTGACCTCGTCTAATGTGGTTATTAGGCGAGGCTTTTTCTTTATTCGGTTTTATTCTTTTTATTGTTCTTTACGATTGGTATATCCGTATGGGATAACATTAGCGGCAGCGGCATTATATGTACCCGAAAGGTAATCTATAAGCCCGTCAAGATTGATTAGTCGCTTTTTACCACACATTACAACGGGAATTTTCCCACTGATTGCAAGCTGTCTGATATAATACTTTGAAATGGCAGTGCTTTCGTCCATTTGTTTTATTTCCTTGTAACATTCGTCAAGTGTTCGCATTCTTGCAAGTTTTTGCATTTTCTTTCCTTTCTGTTTACAGCTATGCTGAAAAATGATATAATCACATTAGAGCCGTAAACTTTTTTGTGTTAGGTTTTGGGCTTTAGCCGTTTGAGGTATTGGCGTACTTCAAGCGGCGTTTTCTTTTGTACGGCATTGTGCATTTGACTGCATTTTGCCGCTGCGTTGGGATTTTATTAGCTGCATACTCTTACACCGTTGTAGCTGTTTTCTCGTTTTCTAAACGCTTTAAAGCTTTGCGTTCCCACACTTCACGCTCACGCTGTTTTAACCTATCCTTGTTTTTAGCTCTGTAACGCTTGTTATATTCTCTAAGATGTTCACGGTTTTTCTCTCTCCATTCACGGGCATATCTTCGGCGTTCCTCGGCTATAAGTGTATCAAGTTCTGTTTTTGTCATTGTTATTTCTTCTCCTTTTTTATTTTATTCTTGCAATCTTTAATTTATCTTGCTATAATAATTATAATGCAAGAAATTTATTAAAGCAAGTAAAAAATACATTTTTTATAAAATGCAAGAATTATTTACAAGAGGTATTATAAAATGGCTGATAATGCAAGTAAAACAAAACAAGCAAGCACATACAAAGGTTATAACAATATTATTGCCGTGCGTATTCGTGAGCTGATGAAAAGCAGCGGTACAACACAGCAAGAATTAGCAGAAAAGACAGGTTGTTCAAGACAAGCTATTGCACAATATGCAGACGGTTCAAACGCTCCTAACATTGATAAACTTGTAAGCATAGCAAAATATTTTGATGTATCACTTGATTATCTTGTGGGGCTATCCAATGCTCTAACAGCTGATAAAGACATTCAGTATATATGCGATTATACAGGACTAAGTGAAAAATCAATTGATGTACTGCATAAAATAGCATTACAAGCTAATGGCAACTTAATTTCAGACAAAAGAAAAGAAAAAGCGGATAAATTAAAGCTATATATCGATAATCCATTAGATTTCTTAAGTAAAGAAGATTTAGAAAACGATAGACTATTATTTGAACAATATAAGAAGGATATTAATAGAGATTCCAACATACCAGTAAATAATTTTAGAAAAAGCATATTAAATAATGATTTTTTAGGCTTTTTAACCTATGATGAAAAAGAAGATTTGGAATATATACTTAAAACAGATCAAGAAGAGGCTAAATTGATTTTCGATACAATAGACTATTTGACAAGTAAAAAAGACTTTTACGATTTCATATTAACAATTTATTATTACTTATTTGCTGAAATAGAAATAGCCGAAGACGAAGAGCTTGACGGGAAAATAACAGGCGGGCTATTAAATGGTAAATCAGATATACCTATACAAATAGATTACAATTTATTGATTGAAAGTTTTTTGCTTAAAATCAACAATTATTTAAACAATTGGAAAGATAAAGGCAGAGCCGAAATTTATAGTTTAGAATGTAATTAAAAGGACGGTGATTAAATGGCAACAATAGAAAAGCGTAACGGCTCATACCGTATAACCGTGTGCTGCGGTTATGACATAACCGGCAAGCAAATACGGCGGCGTATGACTTATACCCCCGACGAGAAAATGACCGCAAAGCAGATTGAAAAGGAAGTGCAGCGGCAAGCTGTGCTGTTTGAAGAGCAATGCAATAACGGCACAGTCGGCACCGACGGCAGAATGAAACTTGCCGACTTTGTACCTATCTACCTTGAAAACGCAAAGCACCGGCTCTCCCCTGTTGTGTATGAAAAGTATTGCCATATGCTCGACATCTGCATTATCCCAATGCTCGGACATCTCAAACTAAAGGACATCAAGCCTATTCACATACAGCGATTTGTAAACGCTCTTGAGGAACGCGCAACGCATTTTGACGGCAAAGAGGGCAAACTTACACCCCCAACCGTTCGCCGATATTACACAATGGTTCAATCAGTTTTGCACAGTGCTTACAAGTTGCAGCTTATAGGCGTAAATCCTGCCGACAGCGACAGAATAACCCTCCCAAAGGTTGAGGAACAAACAACCGACATTTTCACACAAGAAGAATTAGGCGTAATGCTCGACAAGCTCGAGGTCGAACCGCTGCAATTCAAAGTATTAATACATCTTGCGTTAAACACAAGCTGCCGCCGTGGTGAACTTGTGGGGCTGAAATGGTCTGACATAGACTTTACAACGGGCATTGTAACCGTGAGCAGGAGTAATTACAAGCTGACAGGCGACAAAGAAATTAAGAGTAAATCAACAAAAACAGGCAAAAGCCGTACAATTATGCTGCCGCCGTACTGCATAGCCTTGTTAAAGAAATACAGAGCAGAACAGACACAAGAGCGGTTCTTACTCGGGGACCGTTGGCAGGGCGATAATTGGATATTTATACAGGCAGACGGCAAACCTATGTACCCCACCACGCCGACATTGCAATTTACCCGATTTCTCAAGCGTGCAGGACTTGAGCATAAAAAGTTTCACGCACTCCGCCACACCTCGGCAACGCTACTGTTGAGCAACGGAACGAATATCAAAAATGTTGCTACAAGGCTTGGGCACGCACAGCTAAAGACAACAAACCGCTATGTGCACGCTGTGGAAGAGGCAGAAAAGCAAGCGGCAAATACCTTTGAAACCCTATTGAATACAAACCGCAAACACGCATAATAAAAGCCGTGTACTCACAAAACACAACGAGTACACGGCTATATTTTATATCCGAATATTTAATTTTTGGGGTAAACAACCGCAAAAGCGGGGATATTCTCTGCTGATATTTTACACAGAGCAAAGTAGCGGAATAAACCCCCGAAAAATGAATTTTAAAGACAATAAACCCCAAATAAACCCCAAAACGGCTTATAATTCATTTAAAGCAAAAAGAAAAACCGCCCCCAAACCCTAAAAAGCAGCTTGGTTATGCGGTTTTCCCTTGGAGCTGATAACGGGATTTGAACCCGTGACCTCGTCCTTACCAAGGACGCACTCTACCTCCTGAGCTATATCAGCATATTAAATTTTTGATCAGCGTTAAGCAACATTGGTATTATATCACATATGTTTTACAATTTCAAATGTTTTTTTAATTTTTTTCAAATTTCTTGATAAAAATTTGAAATGTTCCATATAATACGAAATTTGTATTGCACAAATCATAAAACCAAAATAGGCGGTGTCAGAAGTCCTATAATACGCCCACAAGGACTTCTGACAAACTACCTATTACCCTGAAATGTCGAAATGACATTATATTCAGTATTTTACAACAAGTTATAATTATTGTCAAGTTAAATCACGGTAATTCCGAGTCCACGCATAACATTTAATGCGGCTGTATTTAAACCGTCATCATTTGAGGCAGTGGCATTGCTGTCAACAGTCAGTCGTGCGTTCGGCAAAGCGGTTCTGGCAAGCACGGCGTTTGAAATAACACAAATATTCGATACAAGTCCGCAGAGCTCGATTTCTTTGTAATCACACTTTCTTAGATAATCAAACAGAGCCTCACTGCCATAGGTGCATTTCTTGAACACTTTGTCGTTTGGCTGAACCATAGACTTGATTTTTCCGTAAAGTTCGTGACCTTTTGTGTACTCAATGCAATGTTCAATCGGCAATATTCTGCCCTCAAAAGTAGTTAAGTAATCGCAGTGATGGGTATCGAGAGTGAATATAATGTCTGCACCCTCTGCCCTGTATTTTTCGATTTTTTCGGCAATTACATTTTCAAGTTTTTCCGCACCGTCAAATCCAAGTGAACCGTTTACAAAATCCACCTGATAATCAACTGTAATCAAGCATTTTCTCATAGTAAACTCCTTACTTCCACGGGCGCTTTTTACCGTACCAGCCTTTGTTATGCCAATAGTCCGTATCAGCCTCGTTCCAATCGCTTTTCCTTTGAATTATACGCATAAGTTCAAAAAAGGCTTTGGTCTTGATTCCGACCTTCACCTTGCCGTCTTTTGCTTTGATTTTCTTTGCAAGGGCGGTGGTCTTTTTGTCGATTGCTTTCAAAGTGTTTTCGCTGATTCCTTTGTATGATGTGGCACGGACATTCACACCGTATTTATAAATTTTTGGTATTCCCCAAAAGAAAAAGCTGTCGGCAATATCTTTGTTGGTTGACTTTGTACCCGCTCCGGCTGCGGTAGAAATACAAACTGCCTGCTTTGAAAACATCTTCTTTTCAGGACGGTGTACCATCCAACGGTAGCCGTAATGGTCAAGAAAACTTTTCATAGCGCCTGTGGTGTGGTAAACATAAACGGGGCTTGTAAAAATAAGCACATCTGCATCATCAATTGCATTTGTCAGCTTTTCGAGCCTTGCGTGATGAGGGCAAAGATGTTCATTTTTTATAAAACAGCTTGTACAGCCAATGCACATATCACTGAAATCCTTTGGCAAAAAGAACTCTGTAACTTTGCCGCCAAGTTTATCGGCAAGCATTTTGCCGATGTGATATGTAGAGCCTTTATGGCTCTGACCGTTGACTACTGTAATTTTCATTCCTTAATCTCCACAGGTTTTTCGTCAAAGCCTTTTATTTGAAAACGAAGTCCGCAGGTTGAACATTCGTAGTACGGTTTGCCGTTGTTTTTTCCGTCATCTACGATGAGCATAGGACTTTCGCAAAATGGACAAAGTTTAATATCTTCCATAGTTATTCTCCGTTCGGATTAATTTTTAATGTATTAATAATCGGTTATTTGTCAAAAGTTTGGCAATTATTGTTTAGCAAAATACTTTTTAAAGCAATTATAAAAGTTTGGTCGACCTTTTCAAAGGTTGTGGGTGTGGGCAAAGCCCACAAATACTTTCCGCTTACGCAATCTAACGATAGCCAAACAGCTCGCTGTTTGGCGGCTTGAACACAACGGCGTTAGCCTTTAAAAAGGCTTGACCTAAATTTTTTAACATTATTATAACAGAATGTTAAAAAATCAGTTCAAAAACAATTTAAGAATTTTCAACTGACCGCTTTCGTTATCGGCAATGCCAAGACCTAAAAATTTTCCCTGTCTGTCGCTTACTCTGATTATTTCCTTATCTTGCGCTTTTGCTTTTGCAAGTGCGGTTCTTGACATATCAAGTTCACCGCCGTTTGAAAAGCGTTTTGCCTGTGCGTCAGACACATATATTTTGCGGTAACTTGCAAAAAGAGTTTCCGTGCGCATAATATGCTCTGAAATTTCTCCCTTTTTGGCTAATTCTCTTGCAGTTTCAAGCGTAATGCTGTCAGCAAGGTTATAGCCGCACGCAGCCGTCCTGCACAAAGCAGTCATTACTGCACCCGTTTTGAGAATTTTACCTAAATCGTCAATTATTGTTCGTATATATGTTCCCTTTGAACAGCTTATATTCAATGTTCCGCTTTGGCTTTCTTCATCAAAATCTTTAAGTTCAAGTCTGTAAACCGTAACTTTTCTCGGCTTTCGTTCAACTTCTTTTCCCTGTCTTGCAAGGTCGTAAAGTCTTTGACCGTTTACCTTGATTGCCGAGTACATCGGCGGCAGCTGCTCGATTTCACCTCTGAAATTTTCAAGTGCCGATAAAACATCTGCCTCGGTTGCGGTTTTATCGCTTTGTGATGTTACGGCACCCCATATATCGAGGGTATCGGTTGTCATTCCGAGGCGGAATTTTGCGGTATATGATTTATCGTGATTCGGCACTATATCCTGCGCTTTTGTGGCATTGCCGAGAAGTATGGGCAACACACCCGTTGCGTTTGGGTCAAGTGTGCCTGTATGACCGATTTTACGCTGACCTGTCAGCTTTCGTATCACAGCCACCACATCAAACGAAGTAAATTTCTGCGGTTTATTTATAATTATTACACCGTTCATAGAGTTTCTTCCGCTGCCTTTATCAGCTGACTGCGCACATCTTCAAGACTGCCGTTTATAGAACATCCTGCCGCCGCCTTATGTCCGCCGCCGCCAAACTTTGAGCAGAACTTTGCGGCGTCAATATCGCCGTTGGTACGAACGGAAATTTTGAAAAATCCGCCCTCTTTTTCTTTCATAGTAATGCCTATCAATACACCCTCAATTTGACGAGGAATAGAGGCAAGTCCCTCTATTTCATCCTCGCCGATGTTAAGGCTTTTGAGCATATCGAGAGTAACCCACACAATCGCACACTTGCCGTCTGCGCAATAAGTGATAGTATCGTAAACTTCACGCTCAAGCATAATTTTCTCTTTTGATTTGGTTTCAAACATCACCTTATTGATGTACGCCGAATTACAGCCGAGCTCAACAAGGCTTGCGGCAATTCTGAATGTATCGGCAGTGGTGTTTGTATAACGGAAACAACCCGTATCGGTAGAAATACCCGTATAAAGGCAGTCTACGATTTGCTTTGTAAAGTTTACGCCCATACGCATAAGAAGTTTGTAGATAATCTCACAGTTTGCCGCCGCATACTTATCGACAAACTTTTCTTTTGCGGTAACGGAGTTTGAACCGTGGTGGTCAATACAAATGTCAATTTTACCGAGATATTTTTCCATATTGGGGGCTAAAAGACTGTCTGCCGCAACATCTGTACTTATGATGTAGTCGGCGGTAAAATCCTGCTCCTCCACACCCTCTGTAAGATACTCGAATTTTGGCGGTAACTTTGCGGTAATTACTCTTGCGTTTTTGCCAAGCTGCTGAAGAGCAATGCAAAGCGCATATCCGCTGCCGAGAGTATCGCCGTCGGGGTAGTTATGAGTTAATATTTCATAATTATTGTGTTCTCTGAGGAAAACGGAAATATCATAAAGATTCATCTTCGTCCACCTCGTCCTCGGGAATGTCCAAGTCATTTAAAATTCTGCTGATGTTTGCACTGTACTCAATGCTGTCGGTAGCCTTAAAAATAAGCTGTGGAACATATCTGAGTGTAAGACGGTGAGAAAGCTCACGGCGAATAAAGCCTGCTGCGGACTTAAGTCCCTTAACTGCCTCGTTGGCACGGTCAAGTCCCTCCATAGCGCTTACATAAACCGTACAATAAGAAAGGTCATTAGTAACATCAACACGAATGATTGATAAAAAAGCCTGCTGCACACGAGGGTCTTTAAGCTCACGAAAAATAGCCGTAAGTTCACGCTTTATATCCTCGGTAGTGCGTTCTAATCTATGTCCTGCCATAATATCCTCCATAGTTGTGATTCGTAATTCGGAGCACTGTAACTCAAAGTAAAATAATAAAATAAATTATTGTTTAGCTGATTGCTTTATCAAGCAATTATAAAAGTTTGGTCGACCTTTTCAAAGGTCGTGGGTGTGGGCAAAGCCCACAAATACTTTCCGTTTATGCAGTCTGACGATAGCCAAACAGCTCGCTGTTTGGCGGCTTGAACACAACAGCGTTAGCTAAATTTCAATGCCCGACCGACACTCCGCCAAACCATAATTTAATATTTTTAATCAGCTATGTCGTAATAATACGATTAGCGGCAAAGCAATTTTCATCACTTTGTCCGCTAACCGCTAATCACTGATTAATCACGATACTCCTCGATTGTGTAAGCCTCGAAAAGGTCGCCCTCTTTAATATCGTTAAAACGCTCAAGACCGATACCGCACTCGTAGCCCTCGTTTACTTCCTTAACCGCATCTTTAAAACGCTGTAATGATGCGATTGTATCCTCGGCAATTACGATACCGTCACGAATAACTCTTACGCCTGCGTTTCTTACAATCTTACCACTCTTTACATAAGAACCCGAAATTGTACCTACGGACTTAATCTTAATTACATTTCTGCACTCTGCAGTGCCGAGAACTACCTCTCTTGTCTTAGGAGCGAGCATACCCTTCATAGCAGCCTCAATCTCCTCAATGCAATCGTAGATAATTCTGTAAAGACGCATATCAACGCCTGCGCTTTCCGCATTTGCGGCAGCAACGCTGTCAGGACGAACATTAAAGCCTACTATAATTGCGTTTGAAGCCTCGGCAAGCATTACATCGGATTCATTGATAGCACCTACACCGCCGTGAATTACATTTACTCTTACCTCGTCATTAGAGAGTTTTTCGAGCGACTGCTTTACAGCCTCTACAGAACCCTGTACATCGGCTTTTACGATAATCTGTAATTCCTTAACCTCGCCCAACTTCATCTGGTCAAAGAGGTTGTCGAGTGTAACCTTTGTCTGTGCCTTGAACTGCTCCTCTTTCTGAGCTGCCTTTCTCTGCTCAACAAGCTCTCTTGCAAGTTTTTCATCAGAAACAGCGTTAAATATATCGCCGCCCTGCGGAACTTCTGCAAGACCTGTAATTTCAACAGGAACCGAAGGGCCTGCCTCTTTTACTCTCTCGCCCTTATCGTTTACCATTACTCTTACTCTGCCTACGCAAGTACCTGCAATTACGATGTCACCCTGATGAAGTGTACCGTTCTGTACAAGTACAGTGGCAATAGGACCTCTGCCCTTATCAAGACGAGCCTCAATAACAGTACCCTTTGCGGCTCTGTCAGGGTTAGCCTTAAGCTCTTTCATTTCTGCAATAAGTGTTACCATTTCGAGGAGGTCGTCAAGACCCTCTTTGGTTTTTGCAGATACAGGAATACAAGGTGTGTCGCCGCCCCATTCCTCCGGAACAAGCTCATACTCTGTAAGCTGCTGCTTAACATTCTCCGGATTTGCGCCGACCTTATCCATTTTGTTGATAGCAACAATTACAGATACGCCTGCGGCTTTAGCATGGTTGATAGCCTCTACTGTCTGCGGCATAATACCGTCATCGGCAGCAACAACAAGGATTGCAATATCTGTTACCTGCGCACCTCTTGCTCTCATAGTAGTGAAAGCCTCATGGCCGGGTGTATCAAGGAAAGTGATAGGCTTGCCGTTAATTTCTACTCTGTAAGCACCAATGTGCTGAGTAATACCGCCTGCCTCGCCTGCTGTAACATTTGCATGACGGATAGCGTCAAGAATTGAAGTTTTACCATGGTCAACATGACCCATTACAACCACAACAGGTGCTCTCTCTACGAGATTTGTATCGTCATCTTCGCTGTCGTCAATAATTCTTTCTTCGATTGTAACCACAACTTCTTTTTCAACCTTTGCGTGGAACTCCATTGCAATGAGTGACGCTGTATCAAAGTCGATTGTATCGGTAGCGGTTACCATTGTGCCCATAAGGAATGCCTTTTTAACAACCTCGGCAACTGTAGCCTTAAGTCTTAAAGCGAGCTCCTGAACAACGATTTCATCAGGAATTTGAATTGTCATCTGCTTTTGCTTACGCTCAAGCGCAATACGCTTCAAACGCTCCTGCTCTGTTTCTCTCTTGCCCTGTCTTCTGCCCTTCTGCTTTTGAGAACGGTTGGTAAACTTCTGCTTTTTAACAGTGTTGTCTGTACTTCTCATCTTTGAAGATGCGTTTGCAAGGTCATCGTACTTCTGGTTGTAACGCTCAACATCAACATTTACGGCACGGGTATCAATTACTCTGCGCTTACGGGTTGAAGTTTCTTCCTCGCTTGTAATTTCAACAGGCTTTGACTCTGCCTTTGGTTCAGCCTTTGTCTGCTTTGCAGGCTTATCCTGAACTTTATTCTGCTTTTTGCCCTCTGCCTTGTTGTCCTTATTGTCAGACTTGCGGTCATTCTTTCTGCCGTTCGGCTTGTTGTCTTTGCTGTCTTTATTATTAGCCTTTTTCTCGGCTTTAACCTCTGCCTTTGCAGGTTCTGCGGTTTTATTTCTTGACGCAAAAAATTTATCAAAATTTGCTACATTGTTTTTCTGTGTTACGGCGTCAAAAACAATATTAAGTTCGCTCTCCTCGAGAGTAGCCATAGCCTTTTTTGTAACGCCGCAATTTTTCTCAAGAATATCTGAAATTTCTTTTACACTAACGCCTAAATCCTTGGCAACATCTCTTACTTTGTATTTTATCATATTATTCTCCTCTCTGTTCACCTTCAATAAGCATAGCAAGCTTATCTGCAAAACCTTTGTCCTCCACCGATAAAACTCCGCAAAGTTTGCCGAGTGAAAAACTTATTTCATCTTTGGTTCTGTTTACTTCAAGTACACGAACATTTTGCTTATGTGCCTGCAACAAAACAGGCTTTAAGCTGTTTTGTGAAAAATCATTTGCATACAAAATCAGTTTTGCCTTGCTCTTTGCCATTGAGTCAATGCAGGGGTCAGCTCCGATTACAAGCTTTCCTGCACGGCGGCACAATCCGAGCAACGACAATATTCTGTCATTCATATACGATTGCCTCCCTTAGCTGTCCGCTTTCAAGCTGTTTTCAAGCTGTTCATAAACTTCGTCGGGGATTTTGCAGGAAAACGCTCTTTCAAACCGTCTTGCCTTTCTCGCTTTTTCAAAACATTTTATGTCGTGGCAAATATACGCTCCTCTTCCCGACTTTTTACCCGTAAGGTCAAGACTTATCTCGCCCTTTGCGGTTACATTGCCGTTCTCGTCCTTGGTATCGGGAGCTTTTACTACTCTGATAAGCTCACGCTTTTCTTTCATTTCGCCACAACCTGTGCATTTTCTAAGCGGCTGTTTTTTCTGTGTCATAAAATCCCTCCCTGCATTTATATATTTATATTTTATATAAAATTATTCTTCGTTTGTATTCTCGTCAGCCTCAACATCAGCCTCGGCAGTTTTCTCGCCGTCAAGGTCGAGTGCCTCTGTATTCTCTTCTGCTGTATCGTCAAGCTCAAGTGTATCTTCTGCTGTTGTATCTTCGGCAACTTCGAGTTTTTCGTCCTCTTCATCTTCTCCGAAGAAACCGCTTTCGGGACGAATGTCAATCTTCCAGCCTGTAAGTCTTGCGGCAAGGCGGGCATTCTGACCCTTGTTGCCGATAGCAAGAGAAAGCTGACCGTCCGGAACAGTTACTCTGCAGTTCTTGTTCTCAAGGTCTGTAATTTCAACGCTCAATACTTTTGCAGGAGAAAGTGCGGCTGAAATGTACTTCTGCGGGTCATCGCTGTATTCGATAATATCAATCTTCTCACCGCCAAGCTCGTCAACAATGCTGTTTACACGAGCGCCCTTTGTACCGATACAAGCACCTACGGCGTCAATGTCGGGATTTTTGCTGACAACAGCCATTTTGGTTCTTGAACCTGCCTCACGGGAAACCGATTTGATTTCAACAACACCGTCGAAAATTTCAGGTACTTCCTGCTCAAAAAGTCTTTTAACAAGGTCTTGATGTGATCTTGAAATTATAGCACGAGGACCTTTTTCGCTTGTCTTTACATCAGCGATATAAACCTTGATGTGGTCGCCCTCCTTGAGGTTATCGTGACCGATTTGCTCGCTCTTAGGGAGCATAGCCTCGCTCTTGCCTATTCTGATAACTGCCGCACCGCTCTTAGGGTCAATTCTTTCAACAGTAGCTGTAACGAGTTCGCCGAGCTTGCTCTTGAATTCTGAAAGTGTCTGACCCTTTTCGCCTGTACGGATACCCTGACGAATAGTATTTCTCGCAGCGCCGATTGCAATTCTGCCTAAGTCCTTAGGGTCGAGCGGAATAGCAACCTTATCGTCAATATTGATTGCTTTTCTCTTAAGGACCTTCTGTGCGTCCTCAAGCGAAATCTCGTAATCAGGGTCAAAAACTTCTTCAACAACAGTTTTCATAAGTCTTACATCAAAGACATTTCTGTCCGGAAGAATTTTGAAAACCACTTCGTCATTACCGCCGTAGTAATTTTTGCAGGCAACTTCAATACCTTTTTCGATGTTTTCAATCATATAGTCCATTGGAATGCCTTTTTCTTTTTCAAGCATTTCAAGAGCAGCAAAAAGTTCCTTAGTATTCATTTTTCTGATCATCCTTTTCTCTTATCTTAAAATTGTTTTAATAAACTGAAGTTACATATCAAAGTCGTCAAGTTTAATCCAAGACGCATCTTTTTTATTGATAGTTATATGGTTCTCTCCGTCGTGGTCGGAGATTGTTACCTCGCCGTTATCGTAAGCGTCAAGCACGCCGCCGAATTCTCTGCCTATGCCCTCGATAGGACGGAGCATTTTGACTTTGATGTCAGCGCCGATAAACTGCATAAAATGCTCGTCACGCACAAGCTCACGCTCAAGCCCCGGAGAGCATACCTCAAGGCAATATGCACTCTCAATAGGGTCAAGCTCGTCAAGCGGCTTGTCAATAGCACGGGATACATTCTCGCAATCGGTAATATCAATGCCGTCAGGCTTGTCGATATAAACTCTTAAAAACCAGTCGGCGCCCTCTTTAACATAGCGCACATCCCAAAGCGAAAGTCCGAAATCCTTAACAATAGGCTCGCAAAGCTCCCAAACCTTAGTCACGGTAAGACCGCCTTTTTTCTTTGCCATAAATACCTCCTTATGAGCGTTTGCAACAAAGCATAACGCAGTTGCAAATTATTTTCACCGTAAGCAACCGTAAAGCAACCAAGCACAGGTTAGTTTAATGTTGCAAGCTATAACCGACCGATTACAAGTGTATAAGCCGATACAATACAATAAACATACACCACTCAATAACACCGCAGTTGCAAACAGAAAGGAGTGGGCTTACTTCCCACTCCTTACTTTACAATACTTATTGTATTTAATTATAACACCATTAATATGAGATTGCAAGGGATTTTTGAAAATTCTTTTAAATAAAAAACGGTCTTTACTCAGACCGTTTCCTTTGGCAGGGGCAGAAGGACTTGAAGCGGAATAGGAGCATATTTGAATATTTTTATATAATCACTTTTCTGCTTAAATGCCCTTAAACTGCGGATTGTCATAAAATTAAAGGGAATCAGTAACAACGCCTAAATCTGTTTGATAAATGATTTTGGTAGAAAAATGGTAGAATTTTTGATTGATGAACGCCCGCTGAATTTATTATAAAATCGGAGATTCAATTATGAAAACTAAATATCATATTTACCTCACAGCAGAGGAACGCCGTGCCGTTATCAACAGCCTGATTGATTTGAGAAATGATCTCATCTCACGAGGTAAATACACCGATGTTATAGATGAACTGATAATCAAGTTCACAAAAGCCAAAGTCAAGAAAATCAAGATTAAGGAGGTCTAATAATGGAGATTACATATACACGTCAAGGAGATTATTTGCTGCCGAATTTAACACTTCCCGAACAGGATAACCAACCAATCGGTTTGTGGGGACAACAACGCCTTCGCTATATCAAAAGAAGTCGCCCGATTCTTTATACCAACCTGCTCACAAAATGTAGGCTGAACGAATACCTTGCCGACATTGATGAACAGGCGCAGAAGATGTACGACGAGCTTGTGCAGTCTTTTGCTAAAGAAGAAGGCTGCACCGAACAGCTCAAAGCAACCGACCAGTTGCTGTGGGTACGCAAGATGAATAATGCAAACCAGCGAGCGAGAGAGGTTGTAAATGCCGAGATGATATACAATTAAGGACTTTTATCAACAACTCCATTGAGAACTTCACTTATTTGTTAGTAAAGTTCTCAATGAAAAAGAAAAAAGAGCGTGTAAGCAGGTGATGTCTGTTTACACGCTCTTTATATTTATTTTGAGTTGGGAATCGACATCAATTCTCGTGCTCTTGTTTGAATTTGTGCTTCGATCGCCGTCAGTCGCTCTTCGGGCAAGTTGATTGAAGGATGTCTTGTGAATGTGAAATTCAACAGCTTGCGGAGCTGAGATTTTTGTTTACTGCCCATAACAGCCTTACAAACCTCATCGAACGATACGCCGTAGGGCGGTGTTCTTGTTTTTGCGTATTCGCTGAGATTTTCCAAATCGTCTGCCATTGCAAAGTTGAATAGCGAAAAGCCATTGTCGAAAATCGGAGCTGGTTTTATGATTTTTCCAGTGTGATTGTCACGCAGAACGCCAAAGTTACCGAAATGTCTGTCCTCGTTGTAAATCACAGCATCGAATACCAGCATACTGCAAAGCTCGTCATAAAACTCTTTGCCAAGCTCGGCGTAATAATCGAGGGCGTTTTTCAGCGTTCTGTCTTTTATCAGCCTGCTGATTGGCACAAAGGAAGTGTCAATATCGGTGAACAGACGGCATTTTGAAGCGAGAATACCTTTCCAGTTTTCAAGGTCATATTCAACGCAATTCAAGCCCATAGCCTTTGCAATCTGACAGGCGTAAAACTCGCTGTAGGGTTCATTCCCGGCGTTTGCAGCGCCTTCCGTACCGCCTTTGTAGAGATAGATACCTTCGTTTTCAATATGCCGCCAAGCCTTGCGAAGCATACCGTTTGTTGTGAATTCAGGAGAGGTTGAGAATGCCTTTTCTGCGCTCCCTACACCTGTATAGGCGACGAGCGACAACGCTTCCGAGAACGGATTTTCAAACAGATTGTAATCGGCAAATTTGCCGTCAAATTCAACAGGAGTAACCCAATAGCTGTCGTTAAGCGACAAGCCCAAGCAGATGTCAATAATGCCCTTTGTGTCGTTTACGCTCAAGCCAAAGACCTTTAGTATCTCATCAACAAATGCTCTGTTCTTCGGGATAACACGGTTGGAAAGCCACTTGATAATACCCTTGGGAGTCAGCTCCATATTGATTGGCAGGAGGTGCTTTTTGCTTTCGTCATAAGATAGAACTTCAACAACTAAGCCCTCTAAGCCTTTTTCTTCAAGTGAGAACGTCACAAGAATATCGTCATATAGTTTCAAGTGATACACGTTGCTCATTTCAACACTCTTTTCTTCCAATAAAACGCTGATATCCTTGCCGAGAGCGTCTGTTATCTTAATCAATAAATCGAGAGAAAGGTTCTGACCGCCGTTCTCGATGCGGCAGATATTCGACCGTTGCGTACCGACCATTTCGGCAAGCTGCGCCTGTGACAAACCTTTTTCAAGCCGTGCCTGCGTCAGTTTTGAAACAATTTCCTGGCGCTTGCGGATTATGCTATTACTGTCTGTCATAACGATCACCTTCTTTTATTATATGTTATCATATATGATAACGGCGGTCAAGAAAAAATCGTCAATTCTTTGATAATCCGCTATTTGATGAAACTGAACAAGAGATAAAATGAAATGAGCGTGTAAACAAGAGTTGATTCTGCTTACACGCTCATACTATTATTCAATTAGTTATCGTTATTAGTAGAGTTCTTTTCAACTTCTTTATGTTCGTTTTCTAAATGTTTTTTGATTATTTCCATATCATTTGAATGCCTGTATCTATTTTTAAATTGATTGTTATTATTATAGATTTCCATTAATTTTTTAATTGAATCATCTGATAATTCCTCGATATGATGAATGAAGAAGTCTGTAACTTCATCTGCGTCATCAAATCCGTAAAATGAAGGAACTTTTGTAAACATCAACTCGTTGCCGAAAGGCTAAACTTAACGCATTTTGTTTATAAAATGTATCGTGTAGTCTTCTCAGTATTTTGATAATCCATATTATCATACCTGCATGCCGAGAATTTATCATTTTCTTATCAGGTGCGATAAAACCGATGGTTGCAAGAAAAGAATAATCACAACCGGATTGATTTTACTTTTATATTATACTTGATTTCTTTTTGTTTTGCAAGATGTATTTTAATTTTACGCACACATTTCAAAAAATGTGCTTAAAATTTAATTGATTTTTTTAGTTGTCTCAGGTATAATAAAATCAGCACACAATTATGTGTTCGCTGTGCGTGAATTTTATTTAAGGAAGAGGGTGAATGAGTGAATCTTCAAGAGCGAGCAAAAAAAGTGGTTGTAGACAATAATGGCATTGCAAAATCTGCCGACTTTGTTGCTGCCGGAATTAGAGCTGTCGATGTCGTAAACCTGTGCAACGCAGGCTTTCTTAATCGTGTACGACACGGATACTATCAGCTTGCCGAACAAGGTGTTCCTTCAGAAGAACAATTGCTTGCAACACTCATCCCAAAAGGAATAGTTTGTGTTGAATCTGCGTTGTTTCACTATGGTTACAGCGACTTTGCACCACGAAAATGGTCAATAGCTGTGCCTCGTTCAATGTCAAGAACAAAACTAAAAGTCGATTTGCTTGCTATTCAACCTTATTATATGCAACCTGAGTTGTATGAACTTGGGAAAATCACCGACAACTTCAATGGAGTTGAGCTGCCTGTATATGACCGTGAGCGAACAATATGTGATTGTTTCAAATATCGTTCAAGATTAGATAACGAAATTTTTAACAAGGCCATTAACGCTTATGTAAAAGACGACAAAAAGAATCTGAATAATCTTTCTGCTTATTCCAAAAAATTGCGTGTGTATAAAAAAGTTACCGAACTGATGGAGGTGTTGCTGAATGGCTGATATAGCAGCATCTGTGCTTACTCGATTAAAGAATAAGGCGCAGGCAAGTGGAAAAAGTTATCAACTTTGTTTACAACTCTTTTGTCAGGAAGAATTTTTGCGTAGACTCGAAAAATCAAAATACGCAGAAAATTTTGTTCTCAAAGGCGGATTGTTTATCTATTCACTTACCGGATTTGACAGCAGAGTTACAGTCGATGTTGATTTTTTGCTTTGACAAATGCCGAACACTCCTGAACAACTGCGAGTTGTGCTTGAAGAAATTATCGCAGCACCTACTGAAAATGGATTTGTTACATTTGAGATAACAGATGTTGCTCCTATTGCTGTTGCAAAGAAATATGCCGGTATCGGTGCATCGCTTGTTGCGCATATCAAAAATACAAGAACACCTTTCAGCATTGATTTTGGCGTTGGCGATGTCATCGTGCCTAAACAGGAAAAGCGAAAAATTCCTACACAGCTTGATGATTTTGCTTCTCCGACGGTAAATACATATTCGTTGGAAACGACAATTGCCGAAAAGCTTGATGCAATTCTTGATTTAATGGAATTTTCAAGCCGAATGAAAGATTATTATGATATTTATTATCTTGCCAATAAGTTCGATTTTGACGGTGCAACGCTGACAAAAGCACTTAAAAAGACTTTTGAAAATCGTGGACACGCCTTTACGATAGAACAATTTGAGCAGGTTATGGCTTTTGCCGAAAATGGTGCAATGCAAAAGAAATGGAAAGCATTTTGCAGGAAGATAGATACTAAAACCGATGATTTTAACGCAGTGCTGAAAATTATAAAAGAATTTTTGATAGAGCCGTTTATAGCGGCGGTTGAAAATAAAGAATTTGAAGAAAAATGGACTGCCGCTGATGGCAGGTGGATGTGATAGGAGAACAAAAATGGGGCTTAAAGATATTTTGAATTTAATAGCTATATTTATAATTCCTGTAGTTGCTGTTATAGTTGGACAACATTTACAAAATAGAGCAGAAATAAGAAAAGATAAAATGCATATTTTTAAAGTACTTATGACTTCACGAATATATGGTTGGACACAAGAAAGCGTACATTGTCTTAATATTATTGATATTGTATTTGCAGACGACAAAAAAGTTCGTGATGCTTGGAAAGATTTATATGACAAGTACTGTGTGGAAAACCCCGATGGAACACAAATTAATAAAATTCAAAACGCACAATATAAATTATTGGAAACAATGGCAAACTCTCTTGGATATAAAGATAAAGTTACTTGGGAAACAATCCAAAATCCATATATTCCAAAAGGAATGTTGCAACAAATAAATGAACGAAATCAATCTCAGCAGGCATACAATAACCTTTTGTTAAATATGCAACATATAATACCTAAAAATAATATGGCGGAGGAATAAAATGAGCACTAACATATCAAAGCAAAAGCGTGAGGATTTACTTGCTAAAATCAAGGAAATTCGCACTTTTATATCCAATGCGCCGCAGGACGAAAACACAGGCAATCTGCTTTCTTATCTTTCTGATTTAGAGAAAGATGTAAACGGCAAGAAATACGGACTTGTATTCGAGGAACACCGTGAGGAAATTGACGAGGTTTTGGACACACATACACCGGTACTGTCCGAAGAGAAAGACCTGTTCATCGACAACGGCGGCCAAATGAACTTCCTTATCGAGGGGGACAATCTTGCTTCGCTAAAATTGCTGGAAAAGACACATAAAGGTAAAATTGACCTTATCTACATAGATCCACCGTATAATACGGGAAATAGGGATTTTATATACGACGATTGCTATGTTGATTCGGAAGATGGATTCAGACATTCAAAGTGGATTAGTTTTATGTCGAAAAGACTTGAAATTGCTCGTTCTCTTTTAAGTGAAAAAGGTGTAATATTTGCTCAGATAAGTGACATTGAATTATCACAGCTTCGTCTAATTTGCGATTCAATTTTTGGAGAAGAAAATTTCATTAATGTAGTAAGTGTTAATATGAAGAATATTGCTGGAGCATCTGGCGGTGGTGAAGATAAGAAATTAAAGAAAAACTGTGAATATATACTGATTTATGCAAAGCAGTATGCTACAATGCCTCTTTTTAATGGTGCTTATGTATATACTGAACTTTCCGATCTCATACAAACATATATTTCAGAAGGAGTAAGCTGGAAATATACTTCTGTCCTTTTTGATGAGGGAGATAAGGAGTATATCGGCAGCACAGTAGATGGTGATGGTAATGAGATTAAAGTTTTCAGACGAAAAAATGTTATTATTAAATCCATTAAGCAAGCTGCAAAAGATGATGACATTTCCGAAAAAGAAGCATATAAAAAATATGGTATAAAAATATTTCAGACAACAAATGCTCAGTCTTCAATCCGTACTCGTGTAATGAATTATAGAAATGAAAACAATATATCTGATGATGTCATTTCTATTGAATATATTCCTAAAACGGGGAAAAACAAAGGTTGTGTATATGAGCAATTTTATAAGGGCGAAAAGTGTAGGCTTTTTGTATGGCTCAAAGATACAAGTGAAATAATTGATGGCGAACTTTATAAGAAAGATTTGCAAGGAACATATTGGGATTTTAATGGTGCTATGAAAAATCTTACTAAGGAAGGTAATGTCGAATTTGGAAATGGTAAAAAGCCCGTTGATTTATTAAAAAGAATTGTTTCCCTTTATCCTGATAAAGATATTTCTGTTTTAGATTTTTTTGCGGGTTCAGGGTCAACAGGACATGCTGTAATATCTCAAAACATTCAAGATGAAGGAAATAGACAATTTATACTTTGTACAAATAACCAAAATAATATATGCAGGGGAAAAACATATCAAAGGCTTTCAAATGTAATACGAGGTTATACCACAGAAAAAGGAAAAGTTTTTGAAGCAATGCCAGCAAGCCTGAAATATTATAAAGTTGACTATATTCCCATCTCTGACCGTATGTATTACGAATATGCGGACGAGTTACTTTTGCATATCCGTGAACTTGTTGAGCTTGAAAACGGTGTAAACTTTACAGATAACGCTGAAATTGCCATCGTGCTGACCGACGAGGAATTGGATGAATTTATTGAAAATATCAGCTGCCACAAAAAATGCAAAAAACTTTATATGGGACATGATGTTCTCTTTGATGCGAAACAAGCGCAGGCATTAAAAAACAGAAAAATCAGCGTAAACATCATACCAGATTACTATTATAAAGAACTGGAGGGCTAAAGATGGACATTACATTAACTAACTTTCAATTAAAGGCAATCGCCGATTTGACCGAAGCAATGGATAAGCCAAATCGTGAAATCGTTTTGAAAAGTTGCACCGGCAGCGGCAAAACCATTATCCTCACACATTTTATGGACGAGTATTTCAAAAGTAATGCAAAAGCTGTATTTGTTTGGCTTACTCCGGGTAAAGGTAATTTGGAAGAACAAAGCAAAGGCAAGATGGACAAGTATATTCACGGTAGTAACACAAAACTACTTTGTGATATTATGACATCGGGATTTGAAGAAAACGATGCTTGCTTCATCAACTGGGAAAAGCTGACGAAAAAGGGAAATACGGCTCTGAAAGACAGCGAAAAAACCAATTTTCTTGAATATATTCAAAGAGCTTTCGATAACGGTTTATCCTTCAAAATTATTGTTGACGAATCACATCAGAATGACACTATTAAAGCTGATGATATTATTGAGCTTTTTAATCCAGATAAGATTATTCGCTGTTCTGCAACGCCAAAATCATATAAAGACGCTGTTTTAATTGATATTCCGGAAGCTGATGTTATTGCCGAAGGACTCATTAAAAAGCTTTTAATCATCAATGAAAACTTCGAACAGAATATCAGTGTGGACGATCAGATTGCATATTTAATTGATAAGGCAATTTCCAAGCAACAAGAACTTCGGTCTGCATTCTTGAATCTTAAGGATCGTTCTGTAGATATTAATCCATTAATTATCGTTCAATTACCCAACAAGTCCGATGCTTTGCTTGAAAATGTTGAGAAGTATTTTGAAAGTAAGGGAATCACTTATGAAAACAATCAGCTTGCGGTTTGGTTATCCGATAAAAAACAAAATTTAGAAGATATTGAAGAACCGGATGCTGAGCCGATAGCGGTTATTATAAAACAGGCGGTTGCAACAGGCTGGGACTGTCCGAGAGCACAGATACTTGTCAAACTCCGTGACAATATGAGCGAAACATTTGAAATTCAAACAATTGGTCGTATTCGCCGTATGCCGGAAGCAAAGCATTATGGAAGTGATTTGCTTGACTGCTGCTATCTTTATACTTTGGATGAAAAATTTACAGAAAGTGTAAAGCTGAGTTTAGGTAAGGATGCTTTGGATGCTTGTAAGCTGTTCTTGAAGCCAGAGCACCGTAGCTTTGAGATTGTCAGCGAGTATAAAACTGACGTTCCATTTCCTCGTGATGCAAAGCTTGCAATGAAGGTCATAAGTAAATATTTTGAGAGTAAGTACCATACAGGCAAGGATTTAATCAAGAATAAAACGATATTGGAGGTAAATAAGTACTCTTTCGATGAAGATATTGTTGATTATACAAAATCAGGTTCTGTTGCTACTTTGAATAAAGAAGATATTTCAGATTTGAACGATATTGCAATTCACGAAGTGTTGAATACCACAAAACACGGTCGAGCATATCATCATTGCACTGCTGAAATCGGAATGAAAGCAAACTTGGATTACAGTAGTATGAACACTATTATTCGCAGACTGTTTCTCGATAATGTAAAATGCGAACATAAAATAATCGCTCTGCCAACACGAGCTTTATATTCTTTTGTCATTAACAACAAGCGCAAGTTGATTGATGATGTTCAGGAAGCGATGTCAGAAGAAAATGCTCAAATAACATTGGCGATGAATAATATAACTGAAAAACCAATCTCATTTCCGTTGGAAATGCTTTTCACCTATGACGGTTCTGCTAAATCTCAAGCAGAAATGACTAAAAATGTATATAAAGGCTATTTGTCATCTGCAGAGAAGCGTTCTATGCCTGAGAAACTTTTCGAGAAATACTGCGAAAACAGCAATAAAATCAGTTGGTTCTATAAAAGCGGAGATAAAGGCAATGAGTACTTTTCTATCGTTTATGAAGACAATTTCGGTAAACAAAAGTCATTTTACCCGGACTATATTGTTGGCACGTCTGACGGCAAAACTTGGGTTGTTGAAACAAAGGGCGGATTTACAAAATCCGGAGACAGAGAAGACATTGACAAATATACTGCCAAAAAATTCGATGTACTAAAAAAGTACTTAACAAAATATTCTTTGTCCGGCGGTATTGTTCGACAAGACAAGCAAAGCAGCGAATTATGTATTTGTACCGAATCATATTCCGATGATATAAAGAGTGACAGTTGGATTTTACTGTCCGATATTATGTGAAGTGGAGGGTGTTAAAATGAGTGCACAGGAATCAAAGAAAAGTGTTCCTATATACTTTTATTATCTTACCATTTCCAAGCAAAAAGGCAGTAAGGATGAATCAATCTATGATATTTCAAAGGTTATTGATTCTCTGTCTAATATGTTTACTTATGTCATTGGGAAAGATTTAACCGAGCGAAAAAAAGATAATAAAGCTTCAGAAAAAGTCATTTGGTTAGACTCTGTAAAAGATTTGAAAGGTGGAAACTATGATTTGATTTTCAAATCTGCGAAATACAATCATGTCCGCAATGAAATTGATACTGAGACGATGAAAGAGTTAGGAACCAGAAAAAGGCAACAAGATGGCGATGAAGAAAAAACACACTTATGTATTCGTCATTCTGAAAATGAAATGCGATTTCTTACGGTACACGAAAGTAACCATTATGGAATAACATTAAATGGCATCGTTGAATACTTGAATGAACAATTCATAAAATACAATGAGGATTGCAAAGATGAATTTCACTACATAATTTCATACGACATTATGCCGGGTGAGGATTTTTTGTCTTCCATTAAAAAAGCGAGAACTATGTCTGCTCTAAAGCTCATTGTCAGCAAAGACGATATTAAAGACGACTTTATGGGGTTTGCAGGAAGAACGGACATAGACGATGAAGTTGAAATATGCATTAAGCGTCCAAAAGGAGCAAAAAAATATCCGGATAACCTGATACAAGCATACTTCAGAGAAAACCAAAAAAAGCAAAACAGTAAAATTAAAAGAATTACTATCAAAGGCACAAATGAAGCTGGAAAATTTGAGATTGATACTGAACTATTGAAGATGAAGCATTATTTATCGGTAAAAGGGCTGACGATCACAAACGAAGTCGACAGCTATGACTTTTTCCTCCGTGCACAAGAGTTTATTGATGAAATGAGGAACAATCAATGAAAACAATAGTATTTGTTCCTATTCAGGACTACTTTAAATCAAGAAAGCATATTTGGTTAAAACTGCTTATACCATTTCTTATTGGTGTTACAACCCTTATTGGAGCATTCGTATTTGATTTTAGTGACATAAACAATATTAGCATAATTTTTTCTGAATTTGTGAGTGTACAAATAAACATAGTTGCTATTTTGATTTCGTTTTCTGTTGCCATAATAACAATATTGGTATCAGCAGATAATAAAAATATAGAACGGTTGAAAAACTGTCCATCAAGCGACTGCAAACCAATAAATGGTAAAGCGTTATCGCTATTTCAAGTTTTATTGTCTAACATTGCATACAATGTCATTGTAGAAATAATATATTTGATCTTGCTAATTGCAGTTGTATTAATAAACGCATTACTACCGGTAGCATTATTAAAGTATATTATAGCTGTTTGCATATTCTTTATTATGCATATTCTTTTCATATTGCTTGAATCTGTATCCCAGATGTATTTGACTTTTTGGAGTGAAAAATAGAAAACAGCGGCAGGGATTGCTCCCTGCCGCTGTTGCGTTTATACCGTATAAATCAATTCTGCATTTACAATTTCCGTTGCACGATTACGGATATTATTCATCTTTTGCACCCACAGCATCATATCGGTTGATTTGAGTTCCTCGGTTACATTTTCTTTTTCGGCGAGGTCTTTTACCAGCCGGAGAAAAAGGTTTTGAGTCTGCTGTTCAATATCGGTAAGATACGAATTGAGCTTACCGCTTGTCAGCAAATTGTAGTAACGCACCTTATGATTTTGCTTCAAATATCGTTTGTGCCTCATTCCCCAAACGCCGATATTCGCTCTCTTTTCTTCTTCCGCCGGTAATAAATCGGGCAACATATAGTTGCCCGCCTGCGTATAAGTACCGCCTTGCTTTTCAAAAATTGTGTTTGCCATTTTGTTTTACCTCCAAAAATTTATTTATCTTGAGCGTGGATTTTCACGCTTACGACCTTTAATATTTCTTGCCTGTTCAAGCAACTCGTCAATCTGTTTATGCCCGAAAACTTTGCGCAAAAGCCTGTAATCTTTGACCTCTGAACGCAGATTTTCGTTTTCATTTTTCAGCTTGCTGTTTATTTTCGACAACATTTCGTTCTCACAATATAGGTTGCCGTTTGTAATGTTTAACCTGTGGTAGCTGTCCACCGCCTTAAAATATCGTCCAAATAGGGTGCTGAACTATGACTATTGATTCGCTCGAAGTAGTATTCTATCCATCATTACTTCGGAGAACTTTTGATATTCTTCCTTCGTCCAAAATAGCATTTCCTTGCGTTCTTCACTACCCATATTTCCGGCTTTTGCGGCGGGATTGCTACGCAAATCATAAAATCTTACCGCATAATTAAATATGGCAGAAAGTATGCTCCCACTCCTGCGCCTCTCGTTTGGTATCAAATCCTCGTTTACACTTTGGCTTGCGTTCGCCTTTCCAATTTGTGTATTGAGTCATCACATACCAAGTTCCGTTATCTTTGTTTTTATAAGCCGGCATTATACCTCTCTCCTTTCTGCTCCGTAAACTCTTTCATTAAAATACTGTCGGCTGATGCGTCCTGCAACTGTGATATTTCCTTTTGCACTCAACTCATCATTGAGCTGTTTTATAACCTTATATGCATAAGATTTCGATACATCCAATTTCTCTGCAACCGCATCAGCTCTGATAAAAGACTGTTCTGTCATAAAGAACACCTCCTTTATAATAATGCTTAATGCGTGGGCTGAACAATCCGAGAAATATCATAACGGCGACATTAACCGTGACGAATATGACAAGTGGCGCTACAATTATCCGAAGTATGATGAAACTTCCGATTTTGTAAAAGTACCGTCACAGAATTTCAGTGATACTATGGCTGAAGCGTTTAAGGATAAATTAAAATAATGCAAACGACAAAAACCCCGTACTGACTTTAATCCGTCAGTACGGGGTTTAATGTTAATATGGTATTTTTGCGAGCCACAAGATATTACTTTTTACTCACAAACCACTCGATACATACGATAAAGGGTAACGAGCAGAATCTTATCAAAATCTTATCAACGGGCTCTTTGAAAACCTTGAAGTCCCTGATATTACTGGGTTTTCAGACTTTTTCAATTTATTCCCACTCAGTAAACTGATTAATATTAAAATCTTCACTGTCTTTTATAATATTATAAAGTTTTACAATAAATAAAGGTTTGTGAAGAGAAGGAGTTTCTATAAAGAAAGAATAAATACTCCTTTTATCGTTGGGATAGAAGAGATGATAATGCTTAAGATCATTGGGCGACTTAACATAGTTTTCACATATGGCAAAGTCAGGGAGCAACGTCTGATACAAGTAATACAGGTACAAGGTATATCAATCATCAGTCAATGGGTGTCAAGGAATTGCTGTTTGTACGTGAAAGAAAAAATGATAATATCACTGGAAAAGCGGCCCCGTATTCTTTTATCGGATTGGCTGATTATGTCAGTCATACGGATTCTAAACCTATGAATATCATTTGGAAAATGAAAGAACCTATTCCTGCAAAGTATCTAAGAAAAACCAATAAAATGATTGTTGGATAATAAACAAAACGAATCTGTCCCGCTTACAAATTGTAAGTGGGACTTTTTGCGCTTGTCTTTATGGCAGGCGCTATTTTTTTGCAAAAAATTTTTGAAACAGACTTAAAAAATGACCTTTCCCATTGGGTATAGGTGAAGGGGCAAATATTTTTCTCGATAGGGTGTATATTTTGCAGGACTTTTTTGTATTAAGGGTGAAAGGCTTTTTGAAAGGAAGTGATGCCCACCGAAGCAAACCTACAACTGAATAGCTGCCAAGCGAAGGATAAACCGCCACGACCTCTACGGAGCGAGCGCAGCCGGAAGGCTGACGACACAGCGTCGAGCAGGATTGCCTGTCAGGAAAGTACGCTTTGGCAGTGCTGACACAATATACAGTTTGATGTCACGCTTTTTAAGGCTTGTAAGCCGCTTTATATGCGCCCTCAGAGCGACGAAAAGCACGAAGGAGAGTAATTATATTCCCCATCGCATTTTCAGACTTATTAAGCGTGACAGGAAAGGAGGTCAAATGCCCATTGAAATTAAGGCAGGACAGTTTCGGAAGGTCAGCCGCTTGGTCAGGCGGGAGTGCTGCAACTGTATGGACGGCAACTGTCTGTTATTCGACGACGGAGAAACGCATACCTGTGTGCAGTTGATTTCCAAATACCACATCTTCTGCAACCATTTCAAGGACGCTGTGCTTCCTCTCGACAAGGAACTGTATCGGCTGCTAATCTTTGACAACGATTACAAGCGTTGTCAAAGCTGCGGCTCACGCTTTTATTCCAAGGCTCGAAACAAACGCTACTGCGACAAATGTGCCGACATAATCAAACGGCAGAAGGCAGCCGAACGCAAGCGCCGTCAGCGTGAACGACAGAAGCAGCACCTATATATAAATAACTAAATAGATAAATAAAAAAATAACTAACCGAAAAAGAAGAAGTTTACCTTAACACACCTACCTATATGGGCGGCGAAAATTTTTCTTTTTGGGAAGTGGAAAGGAGAACCAAATGAACGACAACGCAAAGGCTTTTTCGCTCATTGAGATGAGAGAAATGATGATCGACACCTCGGGCTATCAGATGATGGAGGAGGTCGGAGAGTTCACCGGAACGCTTGAAATGAAAGCGCAGGGACACAAGAAATCCATTCGCATTTTTCTCACGCTCGACGACGGAAGAAAAATCATCACACCGATTTTCTGGTGGCAGACTTACCTCGGCTTTTACTATATGCCGATCGGTACGAAGCTCCGACTTTTTTATTCGGAAAGTAGTCTGAACAAAATCTATCTCGAGAAGGTGGAAGTCATTGGACAGGAATAATGAAGCTAAGTTGAAAGCGGATTTGATTGTAGCCGAAGCTATGCAAAAGCCTGACCGTGAAGGCTATCCGAAGTTGACCGAGGAGCATCCTTTTTTCGGAAGGCTGAGATATTTTATGGCTAATAAGTCACACTGGCTCGGAACGGCTACAGACCTGCTTAACGCTATTAACGATACTGCCACGCCGCCGAATACTGTTACGAAGTTGCTTAACAAATTTAGTATCGACCTGTATTTCAGTGACGGTATTGATGTACATTTCAGACGGACAAACCGAAAGAAAATCATCGAGCTCTATCGTTATCGGCGCAGTGAAAAACGAGAATAGCGTGACAGATTTGTTGACAGTTCAAGAATGAATGACAAATCTTAGCAAGCAGTGTGTTTGTACTCCCAAACACGCAAGCTTCGGTAACTGTGCACAGTCTTAGCAAGCATACTGTTTTTACTCCCAACGGAGCAAAAGCAGTGCAGTTTGTTAGGGAGAACCCTAATACCCCAAACAGGAAGGAGAAAGAAATGAGCAACAGAATCAAAAAGCAATTTTGGTTTACACCGGAGGAAGAAACTGAATTCAGAAGAAAGGTTGCATTGACAGGCTTACCGCAGTCAAGCGTCATCCGAATGTTAATCAAAGGCTATGAGCCGAGAGAGCGACCGGATGACAGATTCTTTCAGGCGATAAACTCACTAAACGAAATGATCCACACAGCACAAAAGCTTTTGGAAAGGTCGTACCAACTCGGTGTTGTTGACAAGGATACCGTCGAGCGTGAAATAAAACGCTGGGTGTATTTTATCAGCAATATTGAGAGCGAGTTTTTACGACCAGAGAAAAGTCCGATCAAGTGGAAGTAGAGAAAGGAGAACACTTATTGAAATATCAAACAACAGAGAATGTTCAAAGCATTCCCATAAACGAAATACAGCCGTTCCGTAATCATCCGTTCACCGTAGAGGATAATGAGGATATGGCGAAGATTGTCGAGAGTATCGGCAAGGTCGGAACGATTACGCCGCTGCTCGCAAGACCGTTGCCGGTCGGCGGTTATGAACTGATTTCAGGTCACCGCCGCTTGGAAGCGTGCCGCAAGCTCGGGTTTAAAAACATTCCCGTAATCGTCAGAGAAATGACGGACGATGAAGCAGTGATCGCTATGGTTGACGCTAACCTACAGCGTGAACATATCCTGCCGAGCGAAAAGGCGTTCGCCTATAAGATGAAGTCGGAAGCTATGAAACATCAAGGCAAAACTTCGTGCCAACTTGGCACAAAGTTAAGAACAGATGAATTGATAGCTGAGAATTCAGGCGAAAGTGCAAGGCAAATTCAACGCTACATACGATTAACAAACCTTATTCCGCAGCTATTGAAAATGGTAGACGAAGAACGCATCGCCTTCAGCGTCGGAGTTGAACTGTCTTATCTGTCCGAATATGAACAACAGGATTTGCTTGAAGCGATTGAGTTAGAGGACAAAACGCCCTCGCTCTCACAGGCGATCCAAATGAAAAAGCTCTCGCAATCGGGCAAACTTGACAGCGAAATAATTGAAAGGATTATTTCCGAGGACAAGCCTAATCAGCGAGAGAAAATCAGCTTTCAGTATGAGGAACTGAGTAGGTATTTTCCAAAATGCAGTCCGCAGGAAGTTCGACGGCGAATGATGAAGCTGGCGCAAGCCGACTATCAGCGCCGTGTCCGAAACAGAAACAGGGAAGCGAGGTGAAAGCTATGGCTGAAAAGGTTTATGAAATGTTTACCGAATATAACGATGTGGTAACGGTCGAGGAGGTTATGGAGATGCTCCATCTCGGCAGAGTAACGGTTTACAATTTGCTGAAAACCGATAAAATCCACACACTGAGAGTCGGCAAAAAATATGTCATACCCAAGAAAAGCGTGATAGATTTTCTTGCCGCATAAGATTATTTGATTTGCACATTTGTTAAATGAGAGCCCGTTGTGTTATCCTTTATACACAGCGGGCTTTTCTTCCAAACGAAAGGTGCGAAAAAATGAATATAGAAATGTTTACCGAATACGATGATGTTGTATCTGTAGCAGATGTCGCTAATATGCTTCACATCAGCAAGGTGACTGTCTACGATTTATTGAAATCAGGCAGGATTTTTACGCTGAGGGTTGGCAAGCGGTACATCATTCCGAAGAAAAGCATAATTGATTTTCTGACGGTCAATCCAAGCGGAAAGCGAGGTGAGAGCGTTGGATAAATCAAAAGAGATATTTTCGGAGTACAGCGACATAGTAACCGTTGATGAGGTTATGAAAATGCTGCGCTTAGGCAAGAATACGGTATATAAGCTCTTGAAGGACGACGAGATAATGAATGTCAAGGTCGGAGCAAGATATGTTATTCCGAAACAGAGCGTCATCGAATTTGTATCAACCACAAATCGCAAATCTTAAGAAAGGAAGGCTTACATTGGAAGGAAGCTTAATAATAAAAGGCAATTACTACTATGCCAAATTTCGTGTCAACAGCAAACAGAAAATGATTGCCACGAAGATACCCGTTAAGGGTAACAACAAACGCCGTGCAATTGAGAAGATGAAAGAAATCATTGAGAGCTACAAGGATATCAACCTTGAATGCGATGATGTTCTCTTTACCGACTTTCTCGACAAATGGCTGAAAGGTATCAAGGGAATCATAAAGCCATCTACGTGGGAATCTTACGACAAAACCGTGAGTGGCAAGCTAAAGCCCTATTTTGAGTCAAAGAGGTACAAGTTCAAGGATATGAAGCCGGAGGTTTTTACCAAGTATTTTGTGTTTCTCTCTCAACACGGCAAGTCAAACGGCAAGGGCGGTTTAGGATATAAAACGGTCAAGAATATCCGTGGCGTGCTGTCATCGGCGTATGAGTACGCCGTCGAGAACAACTACGTCAAGGAGAATCCGGTGACGAGAAGTCGTATGCCGTCATTTCCGCACAGTATCAAGAAGGACGTACCCGAGTACAACGCACAGCAGGTCAGAAAGCTCCTGCTTTACGCAAAAGAGCACGAGAGCCACATCTACATATTTCTGCTTTTAGCCCTATATACAGGGCTGAGAAAGGGCGAATTGCTCGCCTTAACTTGGGAGGATATAGACTATGACAAAAAGCTCCTGAACGTCAACAAGAGCAGAACAGGCAGCCGCAAGAACGTGACAATGCAAATCACCACGCCAAAGACAAAGAGCAGTAACCGCAAAATCCCGATAAACGATTTTGTTATCGGAGAGCTGAAAGCCGAAAAGCAACGTCAGGAAGATTATGCCAAGCTGCTTGGCAACGGCTACGACAAAAGCCACGACTTCATTGTGCGCACCGTTCTCGGAAAGCCGTATGTCAATCTCAGTGCAATCAATAGAGTTGTAAATCGTCTGACCGAGAACGCCAGCTTACCGCATTGTACAATTCACGGCTTTCGCCATTCAGTGGCGAGTATCCTTGACGACAACGGCGTGCCGATTCAGGACATTTCCGTTTTGCTCGGTCACGAAAGCGTAAACACCACCGAGAGAATTTATATCAACCGCCGCAAGACCGCAAAGGAGGCGACGATTAACACTCTCGACAGTGCCATAAATTTGAACATCGCATAACGATGGTAGAATTTTTGGTAGAATTAAAAGAAGAAAGGCTTCGGAAATCGCTTTCCGAAGCCAAAAATGAATGGCAGGGGCAGAAGGACTTGAACCCTCGGCACGCGGTTTTGGAGCGACTGTTGAAAGCTCACAAACCGCATAGATAAGCCACTTTTTAAGCCAAAGTTTGAGCATCAGAATTGTGTTTTTGTAATTTTGATGCTTTTTTGAGGCTATTGGAAAATTTGTGCCGCTATAAACAAAGAATACAGATCATAAAATATTTGGCGATATAATTTTTGGGGATAATAAGTCAAGTGTTTTTGCAAATTCCATTATAGATATAAATTTGAGAAAATAAAGAACGAATTTCCAGACGTTAAATTACTTGTTGCTTTTTGGAAACTTCAAAGAAATATTATTAAAAACTCTTGCAAAATAATATTTTTGGTATATAATAATATTATTATCATATTTAGAAAGGAGATAGAGGCTATGGGAAAAAAGTTATCCTTTGATCTATCTGATGAGAATGCAGAAATATTAGAATCTATAAAAAGTGAACAGCGAACACCATTCGGACAAACTATAAACTCCCTCATTGGTCTTTTCTGCAAAATCCCCCCAGATGTCAATACGGAATTGCTGGATTTTTGTAAAGAAAGAATAAAAGAACTTTATGAAGAAATGGATAGAGCTGGTGAGTATGAAGCTCAGACGTTAATGAATAAGAGTCAAACATATCAGAGTTTGGCTATGTTTCTCAATCGCGGTCGAAGAATTAGCCTTGATTCCATTGAAAGTAAGCCTAAAATGCAGAAAACAGAGATGTTAAACGGTATATTAATTTGTCCGAATGATTATATCATTTTGAATAAAGAAGATGCCCAATATTGCGAATATGCATCTGTAGTCGAAGTGAGAAATGCAAAATTCGGTGTACCTCATTTCTTATATTTTAATTCTAAGGAAGTTAACGCATACACAGACAGCGATTGCAAAATTATTGAAGAATTATGTATTAAAGAATGGCCTCGCTTTCAGGAAATTATTAACAGCTTGGTAGAGCCAATCCCTGATCCTTCAGCAGAACATAAATGGCAGTATCTCAATGCACATGAAGTAAATGAAGCCCCTCAAATCGGACATTTTGGCGTTTATGTTCAAGGCGACTCTCGTTATCCAAGCAGTTACAAGCCACCTATGGGAACCAGAATTATCAAAATTTAGACAGGAGACATATTATGTTAAATTTTTTTAAAAAGAAAACACTACCAACGCCCACCAAACAAGTTCCAATCCCATTGCCAGAAATTACTGATGATAAAATGAGTCCAGTAACAATTGCAGAAATGTTGCGAAGCAATACTGCAATATGGGGTTGGTATAAGGCAACAGATCTCAAAAATAATCAGATAAATTTTACAGCTTTACTCAATATGACCATCGGATTTGATGGTTTTGCTCTCTTTAGAAGAGAGGGAGATTATCTCGTAAAGTATCGTGTAGATGCCGTTGGAAAAGAGCTTAAAATATATCTGAAAATCAGCGAGATTTGCAGACTTTCCAACTCGAACATTATGGAACTTTTTAACACTGAACTTAGTGATGCATACAAGTTATTTTATGATGAAGATAGTAAATACGCTGCAGGGTGCCAAAGCTATGTGCATGACATTACCGAAGAAATGATTGAAAATAAACTTTCAAACAATAGAGTATTCCTTATTGGCGAAGAACATTTCTTTAAGATATCAGACTATCCAGACGGTTTGCCAGCTGAAATAGAAAAGTAGATTTATGGGGAAATTTATAAGAAAATGGGTTCACAGGCTACAAATATTGGTAGCCTGTGACAACAATTTATTTTGTTAAATTATTACCTACTTATTTTGTAAGTATATCAAAAAATTAGAGTTTTTCAATCACTTCTTTTTGCTTCTAAAAGTTATAAATTTCATAGTAATACTATAACACTTTTTACAGTATTCCTAAATATCTGTAGCACTTCATAAATAGTTATTATACAAGTGTCACACACTAAAAATGCTCCAAGAATGCTTATTTTATACTAATACCTAATGAAAAGCAGACAATCTTTGCGGTCTAATTTCTATCAGGAATTAGTATTAAGCGGTTCTTGGAGCTTTTCCTTCTATTCAAACTCAACGTATACGTGTGGTGTTGGCTTATAATTCTTTGTATAATACTTTTTATATTTTCAAGATTTGGATTCTGATCAAATTCATTATTTTCCGAATCTTCAATCGGTTCAATACAGATAGCATAAAGCAGTATTTTCTCAGGGTGTTCAAATTCAGAATGCTCGCCAAAACAACAGATAACAAAAGCATTGCAGATATTACCGCACAGTATTCAAATCTTTATCAATACAATCCCAATTAGAATACCATACACTCTTTCCTAAA
>ULYB01031738.1_pt1 | contig 76119 bp, 37 predicted proteins | sample 1961761 | NCBI WGS metagenome assembly ULYB01 (sample SAMEA4835852, study PRJEB28245) | human gut metagenome | biome: gut microbiome; material: fecal sample | place: Denmark | collected 2008
AATAATTCTCTCATTATTGTTAATCTTTCAAACATAAATTGTAAGTATTCATCATTACTCCATATATCTCCATACTGTTTTTCTTCAAATGAATTGTTGTCATTTAATACTTCTTTACCCTTTATTTTTATTTTTTTCTTATAATCCATCTTACTATCAAATGGTGGATCTATATATATTAAATCTATTTTACCCCTATATTCCCTTAGCATATGACTCATTACTTGAAGATTATCTCCCCAGAATATTTTGTTTATCCAGTCATCTTTCATTTCACCATATTTTTCTTTTAACTGTACTGGATAATAGTTTGTTCCTCTATATGGCCTTTTACCTGTCCAATGTAATTCAGGATACCCTTTTATTGTATTTATTCTTTCAAATTCAAAATCACTCATTTTTTGCCCCCTTATTTTTTACAAAAGAATCTCAAGTCACAGTTGTCGCATATTGTTTGTGACTTTGATTTCTGTTTAAAATCTTTGTTTTCTATTTTATTAACAACTTTTTCAAATTCTTTTATTGTTTCTTCTATATCCGACTCTCTATTTTCAAAAGTTATGGTTGGTATTCCGTTTTTTTCTCCAGTATAGTATAAATGCATTTTGCTAACTTTTTTACCAATCTTTTTTTCAATTAAATATGCATATATTTGTAATTGTCTTTTGTATTTTTCCAATTTTTCGGAATCAGAAAATATATCTGGCTTCTTTTCCGACTTAAAGTCTACAATCTCAACAGTTTTTTCATTTCCTTCTATTAAATCTACAACTCCATTTAAAATATAATTTGGTTTAACTAATCCAATTTCTACTTCTGCGTCTTGTATTTTCTTCCAATTCTCACTTTGCTTTTCTGCATATCTTATCACTTGCTCTAGTGCCACATCTAATTGTGGTTTTCCTAAATATGAATGTTGAGATTTTGAAATTGCTTCGTAATTAGTGTCAAACCATATTTTTATATTATCTCTATTAATTTTTTCATATTCTTTCTTTATGGCAGACTTATGAATATCTTCTATGGTCTGATGTATTAATTGACCAAATATTGTTGCACCTATTCTGACTGGTGAAAAACCTAATTCTTTCAAAAATTTATATTGTAGCGCACAATTTTCATATACTGCAATATGTGATGTGAAAGAATATGTATTTTTTATATTTACAGGTTTTATATCACTTATTTTTATATTTTCTAATTTAATACTTTCATTTGTATATTCTGGTAACTCTTCATATATTTGTTTGAAATAATAACTTGGTTGTTTTCTTCCTTCACTCTTTTCATTGCATGTCAATACTAATAAATTCTGTGCTCTAGAAAATGCTGTGTAATATAATCTCCAAAAATCAAAATATTTAATATATTCCTTTGGTTCAAATGCCTTTCTATGATAATATTTTTCTTCTATTTCATTCAATCTTGCATTATTCCTATCTCTTGGTACATTTCCTAGAGAATCTACAATTACAATTGGAAATTCCATTCCTTTAGACTGATGTATTGTTGAAAAAGTAATACAACCACTTGGAGCATATTCTGTTTCATCTTCATATTCTCCCATTCCTCCATCAACCAGAAATCTTAAGTATGTATTAAAAAATGTTTCTACATCATTTATTATTCTTTTAGGTGTAAATACATCTATATGTTGTAAATAATCAAATCTAGCAATCATTTGTGTAAAAATTGAAATATTTCTTATAGGCCTTTGATCTACTAAACCATTATTCAAGTCTATATTTAAAAATTCTCTAAAAGGTTCAAACTCAAACAATTTATATACTAAACCAGTAAAAGCATAATCTGTATTTGAAAATAGATTCATATGACTTATTCCTGAATTTCTTATAAATAATTTCAATTGTTCGTCTTTATGAATATATTCTTCTACTGTTTTTATACACTCCTCATAATATGTAAATAGTCCTTCATTATTCAACTTAAAAGATCTATTCTTCAATTTTATTAAATATTGTGGAAAAGTTAGCAATAGCGAACCTATTATACATTTTATTTCTTTTCTATCAAAGAACATATTTGATCTTGGAGAATATACATTTATTCCATTTTCCTCCAGATAATTTGCTAATTCAACAACTTTATCTCCTCTTACAGAATTAAATAGCATTGCGATTTGATTATAATTATTGATTATATTTTTATCTTTTAAATATTTTATAAATTTTAATATTTCTTTTTTCCATTCTTCTTCATTATCTTTAGAAGTTACTTTCATTACTGTTGGCAAAGTTGTAATATCTTTTCTTCCTGGTGTTATCCTTTTGTCAAATCTATATTTTCCCCATTCAAAATTAAAATTTTCACCATTTGTTGCTTTCATCCAATTGTTATAAAAATTTATTATTCCTTGCTCTGACCTATAATTAATTTCCAATTTAATTTTTTTACAAGTTTTATGTTCAAATTTTTCAGGAAATTCTATTATGTTTCTTATTGTTGCCCCTCTAAATCTATATAGTCCTTGATCATCATCTCCAACAACACAAATATTTTGTTCTTTACCTGCTAACATAAAAGTTAATCGTTCCTGTACATAGTTTGTATCTTGATATTCATCAATCATAACATATTTAATTTTTTCATTTAACTTTTTCAACACTTCTGGATTATTATTAAATAATTCATATGTTTCTGTTTGAATATGTGTAAAATCAATATAATTAGATTTAGAAATTATTTCATTATATAAATTAATTACTTCGCCTATTGCTTTTATATCTGGTTTTTCGTCATTTAAAAGCAATTGTACATCAACCAATTCTTCACTAACATTATTAATATAATCTGCCAAATATTGAGACATTCTCCATCCACTTATTTGAGTTTGATGTAACAAATTAAAATTTTCTATTTTTTCAAACTTTCTCATATTTTGATAAATCAAATATTCTTGTTCAAATTCGTCTATCATTCTATAATTTTTTTTCAAATTAGTATATTCTATATTTTCTTTTAAAATTCTTAAACATATAGAGTGGAATGTTCCTATATACATTTCATTGATATTTACATACATATCTAATTTATCTAATTCATTAGTTATTCTTGTTATAATTTCTTTTGCTGCTTTTTCTGTAAAAGTAGCTATCATAATATTTTCTGGTTTTACCCCTTTTTCTGCAATTAAATAAATAGTTCTTTCTACCAATGTAAATGTTTTTCCTGTTCCTGGCCCAGCAATAATTAATAGTGGACCTTCCGTTGTTGTAATGGCTTCTTTTTGACTTTCTGTTGCATTCTCTAATCCTAACATTTTATCTTCCTTCTTTAACTTTCTCATTTTTTATTTTAATTTTTTTTCTATTTACTATTACTATATTTTGTTCATTCACTCCAAAAGTAATATAATCACCACTTTGAACACCTAACAAATTTCTAATTTCTGCTGGAATTGTCACTTGTCCTTTTTTACTTATTTTGGCATTTTTCAAAAAACTTGTGTCCATAAAATCTCCTTTACTTTCTTTATATTCTTTACTAATAAATATATACTATCTTTCATATAAAAGTCAATGTTTTTGTAGTATTTTTAAAGTTTTTTAATTTCTATGAAAAAAATGATCATAAGGATAACCTGCTTTAATATATAACTCCGTTAGCTTCATTTTGTATTTCTCCAATAACTCTAAATACTTTTGCTTAAAAACATTTTTACAAATCCATTCAACTCCTTTTCCCGAAATAATAACTTTATTATTATCTAAATATTTATAATTACTAAATCCCTTATCACACATTTTTTTAATTGCTTTTCTTATACTAGATTCTGCTCTATTAAAATATTTTTCTAATTGTTTTATATCCATATCTTCATTCCACCAATTTTCATTATGCTCTACTTTCAAAAAATCTTCATACAATTTAATTCTGGTTTCAAAAAATTCTACATCAGCATCTACTAAAGATTTTTCTTTTTCAAAATACACATATTTTATCCAGTCATACCCTTCTACTAAAATAAAATATCTTCTACTTCTTATTTTTTTACTTCTCCATCTACATGTTGGATGTTTTTTTAGCATAACATCTATAGCTTTTCTTAAATCCATATGAGTTATTTCTTTCCCATGTTTAGTTGTTATTCCTAATAAATCTAGTCTCTTTAAAATTTTATTATAAGATAAAAAAATACTATCTAGAACTTGCTCTGAATCTCTCCACATTTTCGTCACTTCCTTGTTATAAAAATTTATTAATGCTAGTTTACGTAGCATTAATAATTAGCAAAATTTATTTTGCTCGAATATAGGTAGTATTTTTTAGTACCTAATATTCGCCAGCATGGTGTTTTGACACCCATTTTGCTGTTTAGGGCAAATACCCTAATACCCTTTTAGCTCTCCTAGGGATATTTTTTAATTCATTTTTCACACAATTTATTTTAAAAATTAGGACAAGTTTGTAAATATTTTTCTACTTGCTTGTCCTAATTTTTTTATCAATTTTTATTTACTTTTTAATAAAAATAAATTATAATTTTTATAGAAAATATTTAAAAAAGTTATCTTTTTTAGTTAGTTATTGTTCCCGCAATTACTAACTTTTTTCTTTTTAATTCTATGATCTATATCCTCTATTTTTACAAGATAACACATCTCATATAATCGAGAAATAATCGACTTTGCTGTCTCTATTTCACCATTTAAACTCAGTCTTTCAACTAAAGAATTTTGATTATAATTTGTTGTTATAATTACTGGTAAATTATTTTCATATCTGCTATTTATGATAGTAAATAGTTTTTCTAGTCCACACTCACTTGGCTTTTCTTTTCCTAAATCATCTATTATTAATAGGGCAACATTTTCATATAATTTAATAATTTCCATTTCTGAAATATTGTTATCTGTATCATATGAATTTCGTAATTCTGCTAACAAATTAATTAATGTACCATATATTACTGGTATTCCATTTTCAATTAATTTATTTGCAATACTACAAGCTATATGAGTTTTACCAACTCCATTATTTCCTACTAAAATCAATCCTTTTTTCTCTATGCAATTTACTAATCTTTCACTATAATTTTTTAAGTTATTAAATACTTTTTCATTCCTCGTATTTAGTTCGAAATTATCAAATTTATAGCTTAAATTTCTTTTACTCATCTTGCTATTTTTTATAATCTTTTCAACCTTTCTAGAGAATTCTTGCATTAATTCTAGCTTCTTTTCTTCCTCTAGCATCCTCAACTTTTTTAAATCATATTCATTCCAGTATGCTTGTGCATCATTACACTCACATCTTTCATAATCTAATGCTATTGTTCTTTTAGTACCATATAACTCCCATTCTATTATTTTTCTGTACAATTTATTTTTGCAATATTCACATTCAATGGAATCATTTTTATCAATCGAGGGTTTCAAAATTTGATTCATCTATTCTGTTCTCCTTTCTCATATTCTCTTTTCTACTCTCTTCTTGTGTATTAAAATTAAAACTTTTTTCAAATTGATTTTCTCCAATTACTCTATTTGATTTTCCCAATTTTCTAAGTTTATCAACACTTTGATACTTACTCCAGTTTTTCACGAAATATGTATCATCCTTATAAATTAACATTCCTAAATCGATAAATTTTTGTAAAATTTTCGTAAATGTTTTCGAAGATTTTCCAATAATATTGGTAAAATCTTTAACTTTAAATGGTATATCATCACTAATATATAGTCCACCATCTCTGTTACATTCTCCCGCAATAGTTAAAATTTGAATCCATATTCTAAAATAGGTGTCCCCTTCCCTTTCTTTTAATAGGATTTTAATTTTTCTATTAGAAAATATGTCTGTATTTACTTTTATCCATCCAACTTGTCCCATTTCCTCCCTTCTTTCTAACAAGATTCTTTTAATGAATCGTTTTCTTTTTTGCTTAGATAAATATCTAAGGCTTCTTTTCTAAATAAAATTCTTTTTCCAACTCTTGAACAAGGAATTTGCTTTCTTTTAACCAATTGTGTAATTAACCAATATGAAATTCCTAAGTATTCTGCTGCTTCTTTAGCTGTTAAAGTTGTCCTTTGCATTCTCCCTGTTGCCATATTGCTCACCTCCTAACTTCTAAATCGCTAAATTTTAAATTTTGTATTGACAATTTAAAAATAGCTGTGTATAATATTGTTAACAATTTTATAATTTGTATTTTAATTGTTAATTTATGATTAGTCAATAATCTCTGATGATTTCTGATATCAATTAACAATATATTTTATAATATTTAAATTGTTAACAAGGAGGTTTGCATGAAATTTGATATTGTATCCAGAATTTATTATATGAAAATGTCTACTACAAACAACACAGAATATTTTACAAGAGATTCTTTTTCTACTGTAAATGCAACATATAATAAAGCAACTAATACATACACAATACTTAAAGAAAGAAATGAATTTAAAACAAAAAAAGAATATACTAAGTATCTTTCAACCTATTCTGATAGTATTTGCAAATTATATAAATCTGATTTTACTGATGAAAAAAATAAACTAGGAACAACTTTATTAAAATTTTTGAACTATGATTTCACAAATTTTAATTCTTTTGTAGAATTTATATATAATTATGGATTACCAGCTTTAGTCTTTAACAACGGTGATAAGGATATTGGTAACCCCTTTAATGAATATACAAATTTAAATATTACTAACGATAAAGAAAATATTTTTTTAACAGAAAAAGACTTTATTTTAGTTTGTAAAAATAATTATGAAGAACGAAAAGAAATTTTAATAGACTATCAATCTCAGTTTAAAACGATTATCAATTTTATAAATAACCTATCGAATTTAGACTATTTAAAATGTTTCTCTATTGCAGAAAGATTTTTTATATATAAGCGAGCTGATTTTACTAATTATTCAGACATGTCTATAGTATTAAATTCATATATATCTCTTGCATATGATATTGAATCAATGAAATATCTAAATATGAATTTATATACTGATCAAGGCACTTTTGAAGAAAAAGCTAAAGCAATTTCAGAATATATAAAAAATTATCCTACAGAATATGATGATGAGCTCTTTCCATCTATTTGTTTTAATTGTCATATAATTGAAAGCGCTTGTTTTATAAGTATTCTAGAATTAATAAAAAATAATACACCAATACATATTTGTAAAAATTGTGGTAATTACTTTATTCCATCTTCTAAAAAAAATACTTTATATTGTAATAATATATTTGAAAATGGTAAAACATGTCAAGAAATTGGTGCAATGAATACCTACAATGAGAAGTTAAAAAAAGATGAAATAACTTCATTATATAGAAAAACTTTATCAGCCAAAAAAATGTTAGCAAATAGAAATCCTGATATTCCTATGTATTTAGAGAAATATGAAAAATGGAAAGAAGAAGCTAATAAATTTAAAAAAGACATAAAACAGGGTTTAAGAACAGAAGAAGAATTTCTAAAATGGATAGAAGAAACTAGAAAAAAATAAATAATCTTATTATAGGAGTAATTTGTATGGAATTAAAATTTAAAAGATGGAAAGATTTTAACAATTTATCTATTAAAGTTACTATTAATAAAAAAATTTATGATGCTATTTTGAACACAGATAACAATAGATTAATATTAAAAATAAATATGACAAAGGATATCAATGAATGGAGAAAAACAAATAAAAACTATGATATTATCTCAGGAAGATTTCTATTTAACAGTCAAAAAATTTTCTTTATAAATTGTATTCATACAGGACATGAGAGTAGTATGAATTGCAAAAAAAATACAATTGAAAATGCCACATCCAACTTTATTGTTGATAGATTAATAATAGATAAAAATATATCTAAAACATCACTAAATAATATTTTGAAGTATTCGGCTTCTTATAAAAATTTAGATTTGTTTTCCGAATTAAATCGAATAATGCCAGGTTTACGAGAAATTGATTATGATTCAAATACTTGTGATTATAAAATAAATACACCTTTTTATTCTATGAATATTATGTTTTACTGTAGTACAAAAGAAGATCGAAACTCATTGATAGTTAATAGAATGTCTCATGTAGAATTTGAGCATTCAAAAGGTGTAAGTATAAAAAAAGTTCTTGAAAATATATATAGATTCAGAAATTTTTTAATGATAATATTAAAACAACCCATATATGTAAAAAAGCAAACAATTTATATAAATGATAATGCTGTAGAACTATTTGATTGTAATGATAATGATGATTTTTTAGAAAATCCTAGTTTAGAAGAAATGCTTTCTCATAGATGCCTAAAAATAAATAATATTGATAATATTGAAACAATTTATAATAACTTTATAAAACAATACAATCAATTATACCCTTTAATTGAATTATATTATAATGTTACTCAATATAAAATACCTAATTTAACTAGATTTATTAATGCTACTACTATGTTAGAATACTATTCTAGAACCTACGATTATATTAACTCTTTAAACTTAAGTAAGAATAAAAATCCTAAAAGAAATGATCCTTATTATGAATGCATGGTATTATCTCTGATTAATAATGTTAATGAAGTTTTTAATTGTACATCTGAAGAAATTGATACAATTTCTGAGAATATAAAAGCTGCTAGAATACATTATATTCACTATAAAACTAATCAAAAATCCAAAACTTTAACAGATGATGAACAATTTTGGTATTCTTATTTTATGCAAGATGTAGTCTTATTAAATATATATAAATTACTTGGTTTAGATATTTCTAAATATGAATATGTTTCTTTTAATGACTTTTTCTACAATATAAATGATATATTATAAAAATATATAAAATCCTTGCCATAGGTATGCTGAAAGGAGGTGAAAAAGTAATGGCAGGGTATCTTTAAAAGAGAGGCAAACGCTCATGGAGATTAATTGTATCACATGGTTTTGATAGCTACGGTAACAGAATCAAATATACTAAGAGTATCAAAGCTAATAGTAGGCGTGAAGCAGACAAAGAACTTGTAAACTTTGTTTATGAGATAGAAAATGGTATTGTTTTGCAGAACTCTTCAATGACATTTAAAGAATTTACAGATTTATGGAAAAAAATTATGGTGAAAAAGAATTAGCACCTAAAACTTATGAAAGATATAAAGGAATGTTAAAATCACGAATTATTCCATATTTTGGTCATTATAAGTTATGCAATATAAAGCCTACTCACATTATGAATTTTTACGATTACCTTTCAAAAGATCATCAATTAAAAAGATGTAAAAATCACAATGGAAAAACTGTAATGAAAGGATTATCTTCTAAAACAATACTAGAGCATCATCGTTTATTACATGCTATGTTACAAAATGCAGTATATTGGCAAATACTACCTTATAATCCAGCAGATAGAGTTAAGCCACCAAAACACGAAAGACCTCAAATTAAATACTATGATGATGTTCAATGTAAACAATTACTAGAGGCATTAGAAAATGAAGAAATTAAATTTCAAACTATTGTTATATTAACATTGTTTACTGGTATGCGTAGAGGCGAAGTGTTGGGCTTAGAATGGTCAGATATCGATTTTAAGGAAGGTTTTGTTAATATTACTAAGTCAAGTCAGTATATTGCTGATAAGGGCATTTTCGTAAAAGACCCAAAGACACATAGTTCAATTAGAAAAGTAGGAATTCCTGATATTGTTATAAATATGCTTTATAAGTACAAAACTTGGTATGATGCCGAAAAAGAAAAATGTGGAGACCTATGGGTTAACTCAAACAGACTATTTGTTACTTGGAATGGTAATCCAATGCATCCTGATACTGTTACAGATTGGTTTCGTTCTTTTATTGAAAAGAAAAACTTACCAAAAATTACTTTTCATGGTTTGCGACACACAAATGCTACTTTGCTTATATCTAAAAATGTAGATGTAGCTGTTGTAGCATCAAGATTAGGGCATGCTCAAATAACTACTACCTTAAACTTCTATGTACATCCAGTAGAAGCTCATAATAAAGAAGCTGGTAATGTTTTAGAGAAAATGCTCGTATAAAAACTCTTTTCAAAATTTCTCGAAAATTACTTTTTTGATTTTCAAAGTTTAATATAAATTAGCAAGGCTAAAGTATGCTATTTAATGCATAAAAATGTAGGGATTGTCCCCAAATTGTCCCCACTTTTGTAAAAATAGATATTTAGCTAAAAAAATAAGAGTCTGCAATCTCTTGCGACTCTAATAAAAATTTTGGTTGCGGGGGATAGACTCGAACTTACGACCTTCGGGTTATGAGCTCTACCCCATAAACCACCTTATTATCCAATATAAAATTATTATTCCCAAAATAGAATAAATAAAATATTTAGCATTATCATAAAAATCATCCATTTTTTCTTGATTTATTATTTTGTCATCATCAGTATATGGCTTTGCTTCTTGTTCTATCTTGGTCATCTCATTTTTCTTATCCTCATCATCGTCAATTTTTTTCTTTTCAGTCAAAACACTTCTCGGCTTTGCACCTTGATATTCAGAAATAATTCCTCTCTCTTCTATCAAATCTATTATTCTTCCAGCCCTATTATAATCTATCTTAAAATTTCTTTTAATTAGTGATGTTGAAGCATACCCTGCATTTGTAACCAATTCTATTGCATCTTTTAATAACGGATCTTCTTCATAATTATCTTTATCTTTTGAAATATCTTCAATCTTCCAACTTTCATATTCTACTCCACTATTATTTTCTTCTATATATTTTACAACATTTTCTATATCTTGTTCACTTACATACGGTACTTGTATCCTCTGTTGATAATATCCACCTGTTCCACTAAACAATATATCTCCATTAAATAATAAATCTTCTGCTCCAGCAACATTTATTACTGTTCGAGAATCAAATTGAGATGGAAGCTTAAATGTTGCTCTAACTGGTATATTAGCTTTTATTCTTCCTGTTATTATATCAGTTGAGGATCTAAAAGAAGAAATTATTATATAAATTCCCGTTTGTCTTGAATGACTAACAAGATTAATTAATTCTTCTTCAATTCTTCCATTAGTTCCTAACATTAAATCACAAAAATCCTCTATCATAACAACAATTCTCGATAATTTATTTTCAGAAATTTTATTATAACTTTCTATATTATCTACTTTCTCATTTATGAACATTTTATTTCTGTTAGAACTTTCTACATTTAAATATTTTAATACTTCCATTGCATTATTTACATCTACTATAGTAGGTAATAATAAATGTGGAATTTTATTAAATCTAGTAAAATTTACTTTTCTTGTATCTATTAAAATAAGTTTTACTTCTTTTGGTTCAAAAGTATATAAAATATCTATCAAAAATGTATTCAAAAGATTACTCTTCCCTGTTCCAGTTGTTCCTGTAACTATCATATTAGGGAAACATGTCAAATCTTCAACTATCGTTTTACCATTTAAATCATTTCCCATAATAATTGGAATAGTATAATTTGATTTTTTTAATTCTTTTATATAATCACCCAAATAATTCTTTTCACTTTTTTTATTAATTATGTCTAAAGCAACTATCTGCTTCTCTCCAATTATACTGATTTCAACCTTTTCTACACCAAGCATATATTGTAATTCTAATTTTAAACTTTTTATTTTCTTTATTTGCACTCCATTTTCTGGTTTAATACAAAATCTTGTTATTAAATTTCCTTTAAAAACTTCTACAACTTTTCCTCTTGCTCCAAAATCACATAATGTTTTTTCTATTATTTGAGATTCAACTAAATTTTCTTCTTGCTTTTGAATTCTTTCAGAATGAGTTAATAATTCCTCTGTTGGAAATTTATATTCTTCAAACATTTTTTACACTTTCTCCCCTATCCTATCTTTTCAATACCTTATTTAATTCTATCTCGGCTTTTTTCACAAAATAATTATCTGTATAAATAGGAATATCCAATTGATTAACTCTATTTATCAGTTTCTCAATTGAATCAAACTCATTGTTTTCATTTAAATCCTCAAGCTTACCTTTTATTTTTACTGTTATTTCATTACTTTCTTTTAAACTCATCTTCTTCTATCCTCCTTGCCAACTCCAAAGCCAATATAGGAATCTTAGACTTAAGACTGAAATTAGTTAATTGTTCTATACTTCGTTCATCCCACTTATCTGAATCCAAATTATCAGCAGCATAATAAAAGGTAAAAAACTTCAAATTTTTATATTGACAAACAGCTGCAATAGAGGCACCTTCCATCTCAACACAAATTGCTCCTTTACTCTTAAAATATTCCATTTTCTCTCTAGTCTCTCTGAAAAAGCCATCAGTAGTCCAAGTTGCCCCTTCAGCAAAACTATAATTATTTTCTTTAAGTATCTCTTCAAATAAATCCTTGAAATCCCTGTTTAACTCAATTGACTCTGAATCTGGCAAATAATGATAACTAGTTCCTTCATCTCTAAAAGCCATGTTTGGAATAATAATTGAACAATCTTCTATATTTTTATCCAACACACCACAATTTCCAAAAATAATAAATGTATCAACACCATTTGCATTTAACTCCTCGATGTCAGCACTTATCCATGGACCACTTATACCTGCTAAAAACAAAGTAATCTTTATTTCCTTATACTTCATACTATAAACTGGTCTTTGACAATTTGCACAACTAATATGTCCTACTTTTTCACATTCAAATTTTTCTACTATATCATTTAATAAATATTCTGAAAAAACTCCCACTGCAATATGAGGCACTTTATAATTTTTATCTTTTGTTCCATCTAACCTCTTTATCCCTTCTGGTTGAATCAAACCAGGTTCATTACTATAAAATATCATCCTTACCTCTCCTCCTCATCTTTTAAATTAGACCTAGCACTAACATTTCCGTCATCCCAAACATCCTTAACCAACGCAGTACGCATATTAAGTCTATGGCCACCATAAATATCATCAAGTAAACTATCACCAACAGTCAAAACCTTATCAGGAGGAAGATTCATAAGCTTGCACGCCTTAAGAAAATTCATCTTCAAAGGCTTATGCGCAAACATAATATAATTGATTTTCTTCTCATCAAAAATGCGTTCTAAATTTCTATCAAAGCCATTGCTCACAATCACAACTTTAAGTTTGCCTCTCAAAAGCTCAATCCAATCCTCATTACACTTAGGAATTCTCTTCATATCCTTTCTCAAAGTCTCATCCACATCCAAAATAACGCCTTCAATGCCATATTTTTCTTTTAGTTCATCAATCATCTTTGCATCCAAATCAGTAACTTTTTCAACCTCAATATCAGGCTTTATTATCTTAGAAAGTCCATAATTTACTAAATCAATAATTTTATCTGCTAATAATTCATCTAATGTCTTCATTAATCCACATACTCCTTAATCACATCATAAACCATATGTATAGGAAGACCCACCACACTATTATAATTGCCTTCAATCTTCTCTACAAAAACGCAAAACTCATTTTGAATTCCGTAAGCTCCTGCCTTGTCCATAGCTTTGCCTGAATCTACCCATTTTTCAATTTCTTTGTCAGACATTTTCTTCAAAAAAACTTTAGTTTCATCATGTGATGTGTATTCTTTAATCTCGCCATTTTCCTCAATCAGTATGCTCAAACCTGTTATAACACTGTGAACTCCATCTCCAGCAATAAGCTCTTTTATCATTTTCTTTGCATCAGCTTTGTCCGTAGGTTTTCCATAGATTTTCATATTCTTAGCTACAACAGTGTCTGACCCAATTACAATTCTGTCTCCAGATGTTTTGTCAAAAACATCTTTTGCCTTTATATATGCTAATCTTTCAACTTGCTTTTGTGGAGTTAATCCTTCTTCTAATTTTTCGTCTACTCCACTTACTTGTACTTCAAAATTTGATGTTATCATTCCCAATAATTCTTTTCTTCTTGGTGAATCTGATGCTAATATAATTCTCATATTTTCCTCCTTGCACAATATACAATATTTTTACTTAGTCGTTTGTTCCACTTCACGTAATAAACCCATAGATCATTTATTCCTTTTTACGCAATAAATTCATAAACATTCTATTTTGCCAACAATATATCATATTTTTGAAGATTTTTCCACTTAAATATTGATTTTCTTTCCTAATTCTTGTAAAATGTACAAAGTATAGGGAGGTAAAAAATGTATAATCGTATTTCTATTGTTGGCGGCTCTGGTAGTGGCAAAAGCACTTTGTGCAATATTCTTTCTAAAGAATTAGGCTTACCTGCAATCCATCTAGATGCAATTAACTATGAACCAAACTGGGTTGAAATTGATAAGACAGAACGTGATAATATAATTCTTTCTAAGGCTCAAGATGATAAATGGGTTATTGATGGGAATTATAATAAGACTTTAAAAGAACGTTTTGATAAAGCTGATTTAATTATTTGGCTTGATTATTCAACTTTAAAACAACTACATGGAATTTTAAAAAGATATTTTACAACTCGTAACTCTGAACGTCCAGAAATTCCAGGATGTAAAGAACGCTTGGAACCAGAATTCATAAAATATGTTCTTACTTATAATAAAAAGAAAAGGCCTGTTATTTTAGATTATTTAAAAGATGTTCCTAAAGAGAAAGTTTTAATTTTTAAACATCAAAAAGATTTAAATGCTTGGCTAAAAGATTTTACTAATAACCCTAATGTTTTATCCGAAATAAAATAATATAATAAAAGTCCAAAAGCACCGGAATCCTCACATTCCAAGCTTTTGGGCTTAATTTTAATCATTAATAATTTTATCAATAGAAACATTCAAATAATTGCAGATTTTCACAATAGTATCTAAGCTAACTTTTCCAACTCCTCTTTCAAGTCTTACTATAATACCACCCATCATGTTCAAATCCTCTGCCATTTTAAACAAAGGAATTCCTGCCTTCACCCTTGCTGCCGCTAGTTTTTCTCCTATCTTCTCATAATCTACTTCCCCTAATTCTCTAGGTTGTTTGTAGGTTACAAAAGCATCTTTTATTTCCAACTTTTCCAAGACATCTTTTATATTATCTTCAAGAATTCCATTCTCTCTTTCAAGTTTTTGAATATTTTCTACAATTTTTCTTTTATCTACCTTTATTTCTGGTCTTTTTTTGATTACATATTTTTTTATTGTTAAATTATAATTGTTGTTTTCTATCTCTTTTTTAGAAACTACACTTGCAAATTCATCAATATTTTTTCTTGCAAAATAAGCAGTTTGTACCTTATTCTGATTTTCTTGAGACATAACATTTGCTCTTCTTATGCTTTTATATTCCTGACTTGCATCTATAAATAATACATCTTTATCTGTTCTATCCTTTTTTAAAACCATGATTATAACAGAATTTCTAGTTCCTATAAATAGATTTTCTGGCAATCCTATAATTGCATCTATACAATTTTCTTTTAAAAGAATTTCTCTACTATTTCTCTCATTTTCTCTAAATAAAACTCCATGTGGTAATATAACAGCCATTTTTCCGCCTGGTTTTAGCGAATTATACATCATCATCACATATGAATAGTCGCCTACTCCATTTTCAATTTCACCATATTTTTGATTTAACCTTTGCATATATACTTCTCTTGGTTTCAATTTTTTTTCCATAAATGGTGGATTTGATATTACATAATCATATTGTTCTTTTTCAAAATTAGGACTATATTCACTTAATTTTATTTTATCATTTTTTACATCATGTAAAAATAAGTTTGTCATACATATATCATAAAGATTTCCGTTTTCTTCTTCTCCACAAACTTCAATATTTTCATTAGTTGGCACATTTAATAAAAGATTTCCACATCCACAAAATGGATCATAAACCAATCCTTTTTCATTTGTTATTGTAATTCTATTTATTAATTTTGCTATTCCTCTAGGGGTATATGCCTCTCCACTTCTAAAAGAAATGTCTTTATTAAACATAGCATCAATTAATGCTTTTCTATATGCTTCTCCAATTAAATATTTAGCATCATCATTGTTTTTCTCTACCTTTTTTATTAGTTTATATAAATTTCCTACTGTTTTGCTTAATATATTTTCTTCACCAAGGCTTCGATAAATTTTGATGCCTTTAAAACATACTCTTCTAAATAAGCTTTTATTTTTAAGCTTTATTTCTTCTAAGTAACTGTCTATTTTATCTGCTATATAATAATTTTTTCTCATATCATATAAAATATCTAAATAATATGATTTGTAAAAAACAATATATAATAATGCTGATATATAATTTATATAATCTGTTTTTATGTCTGTTTCTTCTCTAAAGTCTTGACATATGTCCCACAACATTTTGTTAATAGTTGATTGACTGCTATAATCTATTTCCACAATTTACTCCTCTTCTATAATTTCATTAATATATGTATTGTATAATACTTCTTTTTGCCTGATAATTTCTTCTGATATCTGCTTTTGCTTATTCCATAAATTCACTAAATCTGTTATGCCTTTTTGCTTCTCTAATGCAATTATTGGTACTTCTAATTTTCTTAAGTTTGATACTGAAATCTTTTGAATACTTGATCCCGTAATGCTTTCAAGTATTCTTTCTTTTCCACTTTCACTTTCTAAATACCATTTTAAATATTGTGAATCTACTTTTTTTGGATCAACTCTTATTATACACATTTGTGATTGCACCAATAAATTCTCCATTTCGCCATCTATGTAAATTATTCCGTTTGGATACACTAATCTTATTAAAAGATCTCCTCTTCTTGTAAGCTTGTCATCAAAATTTTTTAATGTTTTTACATCTTCATATTCTTCCTGATTGTCATAATTTTTTAGATTGAATAGTTTGTACTCATTTTCTCCAATTTCTGTAACTTCTCTGCTTGTTAATATACCTATTGATACTTGTGATACCTCCTCTAATTTCATTTTTTTCCTCCTTTCTTAAAATTTGCAACCAGAAAAATTGATTTTTTTGACTTTGTATGTTATAATTCTCATGATAAATATTTACGTATTTATTCTAATTAATAATAAATTGCTGTTATTATTAATTTTGTTCTCTGGTTGTCCTACCGGTATAACTAATATGTATTGGATTGTCAATAGTATATTTTAAATTTTTATAGAAATGTATTGACATTTTTTAAAAATCTGTATATAATATATAAGTACTGACATCGCGGGGTGGAGCAGTTGGCAGCTCGTTGGGCTCATAACCCAAAGGTCGGTAGTTCGAGTCTATCCCCCGCAACCAATATTGATTAAAACAGTTAGAATTTTCTAACTGTTTTTTTCGTATACTCTTGTAAACCCAGGCAAATGGTGTTATAATAGTTGTCATAACTATTTGAAAGGAGTTATATACTATGAGTATCAAGTTATCCAACGATGTCAAAACAATTATTTCGGAAATGTTAAAAATATCCGTGGATTTCAAACTTAACGAACTCAACTCGGTAGTACTTTTTAAAGCATTATTAGTAAACTGGATCTTCCTTAATGCTTTAGAACAAGCCTCTATGTGCAACAAAACAGAAATATTAAATTACTTAAACGAACTTTTAAAATCAGGTGATTTATCTGATAAAGAAGTAGAGTCTAAAGGTGAAAAAGAAATTTTTCAGGAAGTTCTAAAAGAAGCAAATATCAAATATCATGAAACTATCAAATTTTCACAAGAGTTAGCAATTATTTTCTCTTATGCAAATTTAGTTGTTCAAGAAGAGCAGCGTTCTAAAATTACAATTGATGACATTATACTTTCTATGATTGACAACAAATCTGATGATATCGCTGATGTGTTTGAGTATTTATCTACAGATCTCTTTAAGTTCAAAGAGATTTACGAAACTTCTATTGCTAAAGAAGACATTCCTTTTTCCATTCCCAAATCTCTTAGTGGATGTTTAACTATCCTTAATGACAAATTCAGTGAAAATCCTAACTGCACTATTCTTGGAAGAGATAATGAATGCAAAGAAATTTGGAAAACGATGATGAAAAAAACTAAACGGAATGTTCTTCTCATCGGTGAACCTGGTGTTGGTAAATCTTCTGTAGTTTACAAGCTCACTTACGACATTCTTAATGGAACTTGTCCTGAAATGTTTAAAGATTTTCTGATTCTCTCTCTTAATGTAAATAACCTCGTTTCTGGTACTATCTACAGAGGGCAAGCAGAAGAAAGATATAAAGATTTGATTGAACTGCTTGAAGATTATGAAAATCTTATCCTTTTTATTGACGAAATCCATATGATTGTTGGTGCTGGCTCTTCCTCTTCTGAGAAAAATGAGCAAGACTTTTCAAATGCTCTGAAACCTATTCTTGCTGGTGATGAAGCAATTATTATTGGTGCAACCACCACTGAAGAATATAAAAAGACCTTTGGAATGGAAGGTGCACTTAGACGTAGGTTCCGCAATATTACTATTAAAGAACCTAAAACTACTGAAGTATATGCAATGTTGAAAGATTCTATTAAACAACTTGAAGAATTCCACGGCGTTAAAATTTCTAAAAGAATGGTAAATGCGATTATTTTCTATTCTTCTTGCTTTAATTACAACACCAAGAATCCTGATAGAACTAAAGATTTAATTGATCTTTCCATGGTAACAGCAAAAATGGATGGTAAAGACCATGTGGATAGAGAATCTATTATGAAAAACTTTGATTTCAATTTCAAAAAATTTCATAATATGACTCCTGCAATGATTAATGAAATTGCATATCATGAAACTGGACACTTTATTATCCAGAGATTTTCCGGCCGTTTGACTAATAAAGAAGTTGTCGCTATTTCCATTATTCCAGCAACTGATTATTTGGGAATTAATGTTTTTGATCCAACAGATTGTGAACCTACTTCTGATAAAAATTTCTTTATTGATAAAATTGCCAGTTGTCTTGCTGGAAGGATTTCTGAAAAGCTTTTCTTGGGAGTTCAAAACAATTCTGGGGCAAGCAGTGATCTAGAAACTGCTACAATGCTTGCATATGATATGGTCACAAAATATGGCATGTCCACCAAACTTGGTGAAAATCGCATCTATTTCAATGACCACAACTATAAAATGCAAACAGATGAAGTCACAAACATGATTAATGGTGAGATTAAAAACATCATTGATAGAGCTACAGAAAGAGCCACTAATCTCTTGAATGAACATAAAGATTTAGTAAAGGCTCTGGCTGAAGAACTTTCTCAAAAAGGTATGCTTAGCAAAATTGAGCTGGAAGAAATTATTCAAAAGTACGAAAAAGTAGTTATCTAACTCCATTTAATGGCAGGGAAAATCCCTGCCATTTCTTTTTATATCAAAATATAATTTTTTAATTTTTCATACTTACTATCCCCTATTCCACTTACATTTTTAATTTCCTCTATATTAGAAAACTTTCCATTCTCTTTTCTATAATTTATAATCTTTAATGCAAGTGAAGGACCAATTCCCGGCAATGTCTCTAGTTCTGTCTGTGTTGCAGTGTTTATATTAACTTTACTATTAATTTTGCTTGAACTTTTTTGTCCCTCATCTTTTATACTGCTTTTTTCTTCTTCATTTCCATCTCCAGGACTTCGCGTAATATAATCAAAACTAGAATCATTTTTTAATTCCTTATTACTTGGTACATTTACTTTGGTACCATCTTCTAAAACATATGCCAAATTAATTTTAGTAATATTAGCATTTTGTGTAATTCCGCCTGCCGAATCAATTGCATCTATAATCCTACTTCCTTCATCCAATATAACCACTCCTGGATTATTGACTTCTCCAGAAACATATATGTAGATTTTATTTTTTATGCTATCCTTTTTATTTTCATCTTTGCTCACTTCAATTTCTTCATCTTGAATTAGTTCATCCTGCATTGATTCATCTTGCTTTCCTTCTTCTTGGGCAACTTCCGTATCGTTTTCTTTAGACTTATTTGAGGTTATATTATCAGTATCATTTATACTATTTTCTGTTGAAACAATATCAAAATTGTTTTGAGTATTATAATCTCTGATTGCCTCTCTTGCAATTTTATATACTGCAATAAGTACAATTATGCTAGCTATTACAATTATTCCTTTATTTTTTCTTTTGAATATAAACTTTTTAAACCAACTCTTTATCATACTTCTCACCTCCCTTCAATAATTAACTTTAATAATTTTATGGAAAAATATCTTGAAAATAATGTTCAAATACTGTATGATAAGATTACACGGAAAAATTAAGGAGAATAACAAATGAAATTGCGAAAGCAAATTATTTTAATAATGTTAATTTTTACTATTTTTAGTATTATATATAGTAATATTTCATTTGCAACAACTACTGTTGCAAATCAAGATTTTGAAATAGCATCAGAAGCTGCATTATTAATGGAAACTTCAACAGGAAAAATCTTATTAAGCAAAAATGAAGATGAAAAATTATATCCTGCAAGTACAACAAAAATCTTAACAGCAATTATTGCTATCGAAAAATATAATTTAACTGATAAACTATCAGCAAGCAATTCTGCTGTAATGGCTATTCCATCAGGGTACTCAAATGCCGGAATAAAGCAAGGCGAAACGCTCACTGTTGATGAACTTTTAAATTTATTTTTAATTCATTCTGCAAATGAAGTGGGATATATTTTTGCTGAAAATATTTCTGGTGATATTACTAGCTTTGCAAATCTTATGAATCAAAAAGCTTCAGCTTTAGGTTGTAAAAATACACATTTCACAAATCCTAGCGGAATACATGATGTAAATCATTATTCGACTGCTTATGATATGGCTCTTATAGCTCAATATTGTATGAAAAATGAAACCTTTAGAAGCATCGTTTCAAAACCTTCTTGCACTGTAGAAGCTACTGATAAATCTGAAAAAAGGTATTTCAAAAATACTAATGACTTACTTTTAAAAAAAGAAAAATATTATTATGAAAATGCAATCGGAATAAAAACTGGCTATACAAGTCAAGCAAAAAACTGCTTGATTGCAGATGCCAAAAAAGATAATTTAGAATTAATCGCTGTGACTCTTGGTTCAAAATCCCAAGCAGATAGATATTCTGATACTATAAATATGTTTGAATTTGGATTTAATAATTACAAATTACAGCAAATTGCAACTTCTAAATCCACAATTCAAGAGATTACTGTGGAAAACGCTACAAAAGAAACAAAAAACTTATCCTTATTGCAAAAAGATACAATAATTGCTTTAACACCATCATCAATTGATTTGAATAATTTAGACTATTCTATAACTCTTAATGAAAATATTTCTGCTCCTATTGCTGAAGGAGAAGTTCTTGGAAAAATTACTTATCATATTGATGGAATTGACTACACTTCTGATTTAATTTCTAAAAATTATGTAGAAGAATTTAATGTACCTTTAACACTTGCTCAAATTGCTCTCGCACTATTTATTTTATTTGTTTTGACCAAATTGTTCACTACAAAAAAAACAAAAAGAAAAAAATATAAAAATCGTAAAAAAAATTCTGATTCAATTTATAAATTTAATTAAATATTTATTTAGAAGCCTTTCAAAAGAAAGGCTTCTTTTTATTTGTAATCTTTGCCAAGTATTATTGTTATATCAACATCACTTGAACTTACTGAATTTGAAGATACATTTTCTGTTCCTAATATACTTTTTATATTGTCAATAAATTCTGTATCTATATCTGATTTGTTTATTATTGTTGTTTTGGCTGTGTCATTTGTTGAAGTTGTTTTCGTAACTTTATATCCCTTTGTACTTAAAGCTTTTTTTAACTTATCTAATGATTCTGATGACCCAGAACCATTCAATATTTCAATTTTTATTTTAGATGCTTCTGTTTTTGAAACATTACTGTTAGTAGTATTTGTTGAGCTATTATCAGTTTCTGTCTCTTCTTCTGATTCACTATTATTACTATACAACTCATTAATTAATTTTGCTGTTTCTTTTTTATCTGGAATAAAGAACCATAATGGATAAGATGGTTTAGTTGTAGGTCCATATGAACCACCAGGCAATACTGCACTTTGAATTGCATCAATATTTATATTAACAGCATATGGTACATAATCTTTTATTGTTGAAATTGATAAATTTGTTTCAATATATTCATATGCTATATCTATAATTTCTTTAACCTTAAGAATATTTTTAGCTTGAATTGTTTGTTTTACTGTCTCTATCATAAATTCTCTTTGTGTTCTCATTCTTCCATAATCATTTCCACCATATTCCGCTGGATATGTTCCTAAATATCTTCCTGTCTTTTTATCCAAATTCCCATGTCTATATCTCAAAAGCTGTTCAGCCTTGTTTCCATCTAACTTTTGCATTCCTGCTTTTAAATTAATATGCAATTCTTGAGAATCATCATCATACACCATATCTATTGGTACATTAAATTCAACTCCACCTATTACATCAACTAATTTTATTAAAGCTTCATTATCAATAACCATATAATATTTAATGTCTAAACCTGTTATTTCATTTACCTTTGTTAAAGTTTTTTCAGGGCTTTTTAGATATAATGTATTAATTTTATCCATAGCTGTTCCAGTTTGTGGATTTTTTCCAACAAAAGTATCTCTTGGAATTGATAGTAATGATGCACTTTGATTTTTAGGATCATATGTTGCCACTATAATTGTATCTGTTAATTTTCCACCATTATCTGTACTAACTCCCATTAAAAGTACTTGTATTGGCTGTAAGTTTTTCAAAGTTTCTTCATTATGTCCAACTAATGTTGATAATAAACCTTGCATTCCTCCTCCATTTTTTTGTGTTCTATATGCAATCCATCCTATTAATATTATTAATGCAATTAATAAGAATAGTAATATTTTTTTTAATATTTTTGATTTTTTCTTTTTTTCTCTTTTGATTTTCTTCCTTTTAGTCATTTCGACCTCCTACTTATAGCATTACTAGTTTACTATAGCAAATTTCTTGGTAATTTTCAACATTTATTCAAATTTTTTTAGATTTTTCACAAAAAATTCACAGTATTTTAAGAAAAAAAATAGTGCCATTTTATTGGCACTATTTGTATTTTTATTTAAATAGAATGTTTAATAATAAATTATGCTCATAGAAGAATTTTGTTACATATGAACTATTAATAGCATCTGCTATAGTAGAATTGCTTGTATAACACATAATAAAGAACACAATTGTTAATATTATATATATTATCAATAATGCTTTTATAGCACCATATAAAACGCCTCCAACCTCATTAAATTGTTTTAATATTGGTAATGATGTTATTATATCTGAAATAAACGTTAATAATAACAATACTACTCTAACTAGTAAAAATATTCCTATTAATACAGCTACATTAATAATTTTTACTGCCATCATTCCTGCTGTTTGTGTTACAATTTCTGTCTGTGTTTTATTTACAGCATCATCTACATATTTTTGCAAATAATCTAAAACACTAACATATCTAATCTCTTGCCCTTCTTGAGTTTCACTCGTAAAGTTATTGATTATTGCCTTTTCTATGTTTTCATCAAGTTCTGTATTTTCAATTATCAAATTAGATACTGGTTTGTAAAAAACTAAAGCAAGTATAATCGCTGCTGCCACAGCAATCAAGCCAACTGCTAATTTTACTAATCCTTTTTTATAACAAATAAATACATTTAATGCAATTATTGCAATTAATACTATATCTAAAATTATTCCCATTTTCCTCTCTCCTTATAAATCAATAATCTGTATCTTATCCCTATATACTACTCCTACAACTCCATCAGTCATTACTACATCATTTATCTCAGTCTTAGAAATATATTTTTGTAATAGAATTCCATTTTTACTAATTATATGTAATTCTGACCCTAAATTTATTGCTATCCTATTTTCTGAAGTTGTAATTGCTTTAGCTACTCCATTTATTGTATATTCTTTTTCTTTTAATGTTACTGGATCTATTATTCTGACTTTTGTATCTGCTGTATATTCTCCTGTAGACTTTTCTTCAAGTAATGTTATTCTATTGTTTAATTGTACTGTCATAAATGATATTTTTTTATTTTTAAAACTTTCAATCTCTTTATTGTTTTGTTCTTGTAATATATCAACACTATCATTATACATGCATATCAAATTATTTTGTTCTTGATATTCTATATTCATAATTAATTTGTTATTTGTTGCCTCATACTTATATTGTATTGCTTTTTCTGAATCTGTTTTTGCTAGTTCAATAGAAATTATCTGTATTCTTGACTTGATAATTATTCCAGACAAATCTACTTCTGCAATTGCTAAATATTTATTGTCTTGTGAAATGCTTATATCCACAACTCTTGACATTAAATTAGTCTTAAATATTTCTTTTCCACTACCATCAAATACATCTACAATTGACTTGTAGCTTGTATTTGAAATAACTACTGAAACATACCCATTTTTGCTAACATTTATCTGTTTTATATTTCCTTCTATTTCGTTCTCAAAAACTTTTTCTTTTCCTGTTATAAGATAGAATTTTTGACCATTTTCTTCACAAATAGCAAGATATCTTCCTGCAGTTGTAAACATAGGATTATTTATACTCAATTCTATTGAGCCACTTTTTTCACCTGCTCTATTATAAAACTCTAAAACTTTTTTTCTATATACACAAATATATTTATCATATGCATAAACCTTAGTATTATCATCTCCATCAATATCTATATATTTGGTATTTTCTTGTTGAATTTCCTTTTTTATAATATTTTCATCACACCATTTTCTAAAATCAGTGTTTTGAAAATATACCACAATCAATACTGCAAATGCAATTATTATTAACAAAATTACTATTAATATTGCAACTTTCAGCAGTTTGCCTTTTCTTTGATTCTGTAGCTCTTCAGCCCAAAAATCTTTCATTCTTTTCTCCTCATCTTTTGATATTTGCTTCTATTATATCATACAGCTCTTTTTTGTCAATAGAAGCCGTAAATTTAAGCACCGTCCGAAAATTAACATGAGTAATTGTGCAAATCCTAAATATCCAAAAATCGGATACGCCAAATTTACTAATTTTGAAAAGCCAAAATTTGAAATTATTAAACTAGTTATGCACATAAATAGCACAAACTGTGTATAACTCTTCTGAGATTTGCTCACATTTTGTAAAAATCCTATTCCTATAGATATTGCTGTTGTAAGTATTGACGCTAATATGATAAACGAATATATTAACTTGTATTTTGAAAAAAATACTCTTACTATATATACAACAGGCATCTCTAAAGTTCTTATATCAACATCAATCCTCATCAATATCATAAATATCATGATTGATAATATAATCATAATTGTTCCACTTAAAATCGCTATATATTTAATGTTATTTACATTTTTTATTTGTTTTCTTAATGATATTAAAACTGGCAACAGCAAAATAAAATTATAACTACAATATGTTAAAGCACTTAACAACCATGGACTATTTATTCTGAAAAATTCATTCGGAATTCTAAATTGTGTTTCCACATCTATTGCTAATAAATTTTTGTATCCTATAAAAATAATAAATATAATTAAAATTGGTACAATATATTCATTTACTTTCAAAACTCCCTTTACACTTGAAAAAAATACTATTGCAGAAAGACTTGCAAGCGCTAAACTTCCTATTATTTTATTTATTCTTAATTCTTGCTCAAAATATGCTCCAAACCCAGCTATCATAACATAAAATATTATCAACAATAATATATTTATAACTATATTAATTATTTGAGTTATCTTTTTATTTTTTATAAATACTTCCAAAAATTCATCATAATTATCTATTTTATGGTTATATATTATTTTTAGGCTTTTATATATCAAAATTCCCATCATACAAAAGGTGATGCATATTCCAATTAGACCTACCACTCCATGTGAATAAAAAAATGTATAAATTTCCTGCCCAGAAGCAAATCCAGCTCCTATCAAAGCTCCTATTATTACTAACACAATTGTTATTGTTTCTTCCATATACACCTCTTTGTTAATAATATTTAACTTTAGAAAAATTTATGAAAAAAAGATGTCTTTTTATTGACATCTTTTTAACCTATTACATTTTTCTTCTTCTAAATATCCAAACTACAATTCCTGTAAATATTGTTAATATTGGAACAACAAATATTATTGTTTTTATAATAACATCTTCTTGATCTGTAACTGTATATTTTTCTGTTTCATTTGTTTTTCTGATTGTTATTGTATCTTCTCTTTCTGTTAAATGTGAAATTGAATTTAAAATAACATCCTTATTATTATATAATTCACTTGCATAAGTATAATATGCTGAAATTTGTAATGTTAAATTTGTTGCAAATATTTCATTTGAATATATTATCAATTTTGAATTCTTTTCATCTGAAATCTTCTTATTTACATATGCACCTATAATTGCTGAACCTTCTTCTCCATCATTTTCTGTCCTTGATGTTGTTTTAGCATCAAATTTTGTTCTTACAAAAGCTTTATCACTTGTTGAAGCAATTGTTTCATATTCAACACCTAAATCACTTAATGTATCAGCATCTTCAAATTCAATTTTTCCAGCATCTATAAAACATGCTTTTAAGCTCATATCTAAACTGCTCATAAAGTTTGCACTAACATTTTCTATAATCATATCTGGTGAATTTTGTAACATCTTGCTTCCATCTTGTTCAAATATTGCACCATATCCAATTTTTATTCCATATTGAGCTAATACTTGATTAAAGTTTGGTGTTTCAAATTCCAACATATTTTGAGATGACATTATCATTAATTTTCCACCATTGTTAATATATTCTATTATTTTGTCCTTTTCTATATCATCTAAATCTTTGTTTAATGTTGTTATAACTAAGCATTTACAATCTTCTGGTATGCTACCTGTTGTTAATATATCTAAATAATCCACATCATTTGCTTCATCTTTTAATTCTTGTATAACTGTTGATAATGCTTGTTCTGTATTATAATATGATTTTCCAGATAAAATATAAATATGAGGTCTCTCATCTGTTGTTACTTCTACAATTGCATTTGTAAAAGCCTCTTCTGTTTTATCTATTTGTTTTGAAGTAGAATAATCATATGTATATAAATCACTTGTTGTTAATGTTTTTTCTTTTTCTCCTGATTTTATAACAATTAAACTTCCTGTACTTGTTATATTATATTTTGTTTGTAAATCAACTCTTGATGATAAATCATCTATATTTTCTACAGTTATTCTTTTACTTGCATTTTCATATTTTTCAGCATAATCAACCACATAAGTTGAGCTTGTCATATTAATTAATTGAATAGTTACATCTCTGTCAAGTTTTGTTAATCTATTTTTTGTCTCATCTGATAAAGAATATAATTTTTTAGTTGTAACATCTATGTCTTCAACCTTAATTTTGTCGACTCCCCAGTTTATTAGCACATAGCATGCTATTATAATAGCTATTAAAAGAAGGGTTGTCGTACCTTTTATTAGCCATTTATTTTTTATGATTTCTAAAAATTTTTTCACTTTTCCCTCTCCTATCCTATTTTACTAATTTTCTTCTTTGCATTACAATTATAGTAAATGCTATGAACATTAATGCTAATGATACTGGTCCTACAACATCACTTAATTTAATAACTCCACTTGGGAAGTTTTGATAGAAACTCATTATTGCTATGTCTGGAAGACCTATATTTAGGTCTGGAACAAATAATGTTATTATTAAAAATCCCATTGTAAGAACTCCAGCAATTACTTGGCTTTCTGTTATACTTGATGCAAACATTCCTATTGATACTGCTGTTCCACTTATTAATAAAAATCCTAACATAGCCACTAAAACTACTAATATATTTGGACTTCCAAAATAGCACAATATTCCAAAATACATAAATGAAATTATTAATGCAATTGTAATAACTGCCATAGCTGCTAAAAATTTTCCTAATACAACTCCTGTAATACTTACTGGTGATGTTAGTACTAATTGCTCTGTTCCTGTTTTTCTTTCTTCTGAAAACATTCTCATTGTTAACAATGGTACTGCTATAAGTAAACCATAAAGTGCTGTATAAAAATATAAACCACCTAAATCTATACTACTATACATTACTGTTGTCAAATAAAAGAATACACTTGCTACTAATAAAAGTATTCCAACTACAACATAGCCTATTGGAGATAAAAAGTAGCTTTTTAATTCCTTTTTAAATACTGCCCACATTATTCTTGTCCCCCTTCATCTTTTTTCTCTTCTTTATTTTCTTCAGTCTCATTCTCCTCTGTTTTATTATCTTCTGTTTTATTTTCTTCAGTCTCATCAGTTTCATCTGCTAATTGTTGTTCTTTTTCTTGCTCCACTGCATTTTCATCTTGAGAATTAATAAGTTGCATAAATGCATCTTCTAGAGTAACATCAGATTTTTTCATTTCAAATATCGTAATTTCTTCTTTTGCAAATGTATCAAAAATATTTTTTCTTAAATCCACTCCATCATCTGCAGTTATTTTATACTTTTTAGTTTTATCTTCGTTTTCTTCAATTAATTTTATTTCTTGTACATTTTCTAATTTATCTTTTACAGAGTCCATCTTATTTTCTGGATCTTCTACTGTTACATAAACTATATTATCTCTTACTACCTTCTTTTCAAGGTTTTCTGGTGTATCTATTGCAATAATTTTTCCTTTATTTATAATAATAACTCTATTACAAATTTGACTTACTTCTGATAATATATGAGAACTTAAGATTACAGTATGTTCTTTACCCAAATTCTTTATAAGTGCTCTTATTTCTGTAACTTGCTTTGGATCAAGTCCAACTGTTGGTTCATCAAGTATTATTACTTTAGGATTACTTACTAGTGCTCCTGCCATACTTACTCTTTGCTTGTATCCTCTAGAAAGATTTCTTGTTAACTTGTTTTTTACATCTATTAACCCTGTATCTTCAAGAGCTTTTTCTACCTTTTCTTTTCTTTCTTTTTTTGGTACACCTTTAAGTTCTGCCATATATGTTACAAATTCTTTTACTGTTAAGTCTGTATATAGTGGCACACCTTCTGGCATATAACCAATTTGTCTTTTGGCTTTTTTAGGTTTTTTAGAAATATTATATCCATCTACAATTATTTTTCCTGATGTTGGCTCTATAAATCCTGTAATCATGTTCATTGTTGTACTTTTTCCAGCTCCATTAGGTCCTAAAAATCCTACAATTTCTCCCTCTTCAATTTCAAAACTGATGTCATTAACGGCAGTAAAACTTCCGTATTTTTTTGTAATATTTTCAACTTGAATCACGAATTTTTCCTCCTCATTATTATGTTCTTAGCCCATATTAACATTTTATCTTTAGTTTGTAAAGCCTTTTCACTTAATTTTCACAATTATAAAAATGTCGTTTATATCACATCAAAAAAGAGTCGTTCCCAAAATCATATATTTTAATTGGTTCGACTCTTTTAATTTGGGGTCGGTTCTAAAATTAGCATATGTTAATTTTAGAACCGACCCCAAATTTCCAAACATTATTCAATTCCTAAATATTCATTATATGTAACTTCTCTATCAATAACTTTATCATCTTTAATATCAATGATTCTATTTGCAACTGTTTGTGTTAATTGATGGTCATGTGATGTAAATAAAATATTTCCTTTAAATTTGCTCATTCCATCATTTACAGATGTAATACTTTCCATATCAAGATGGTTTGTAGGTTCATCAAATATTAAGAAATTTGCTCCTGATAACATCATTTTTGCTAAAACACATCTTACTTTTTCTCCACCTGAAATTACATTTGCTGATTTTAAAGCTTCATCTCCTGAGAATAACATTCTTCCTAAAAATCCTCTTACATATGTTTCGTCTGGATCTTTTGAATATTTTCTTAACCATTCTGTTAAACTTTCGTCTGTGTCAAATAAATAATTATTATCCTTTGGAAAATATGATTTTGTAATTGTTGTTCCCCAAATAAGTTCTCCTTCGTCTGGTTCCATTTCTCCAGCAATTATTTGGAATAATACTGTTTTAGCATTTTCATTATCTGCTAAAAATGCAATTTTATCTCCAGTTTTTACTGTAAATGATATGTTATCTAATATTTTTTCTCCATTTATTGTTTTAGAAATATTCTTAACTTGTAAAATCTCTTTTCCAGGCTCTCTATCTGGTTTAAAATCAACATATGGATATTTTCTGTTTGATGGTTTAATTTCATCTAACTCAATTTTTTCAAGAGTTTTCTTTCTTGATGTCGCTTGTTTTGATTTTGATGCATTAGCACTAAATCTTGCAATAAAGTCTTGTAATTCTTTAATTTTTTCTTCTTTCTTTTTGTTTTGTTCTTTCATTTGTTTTAATGCTAATTGGCTTGATTCATACCAGAAGTCATAGTTTCCTGGGTATACTTTAATTTTTCCGAAGTCAACATCTGCAATATGTGTACATACTTTATTCAAGAAATATCTATCATGTGATACTACTATTACTGTATTTTCAAAATTTATTAAGAATTCTTGCAACCAGTTTATACTTTTTAAGTCCAAGTCGTTTGTAGGCTCGTCCAATAGTAATACATCTGGATTTCCAAATAACGCTTGTGCAAGTAATACTTTTACTTTTTCTCTAGCTTCTAGCTCGCTCATCATTTTATAATGATTTTCTGGAATTATTCCTAAATCATTTAAAAGCATGGCTGCATCTGATTCTGCATTCCATCCATCTAATTCTGCAAATCTTTCTTCTAATTTTGCTGCTTTCATTCCGTCTTCTTCTGAAAAATCTGGTTTCATATAGATTGCATCTTTTTCTTTCATGATATCATATAATTCTTTGTTTCCCATTATTACTGTGTCTATTACTGTATAATTTTCAAATGCAAAGTGATCTTGCTTTAATATTGATAGTCTTTCTCCTTTTTCTAAAGATACTTCTCCTTTGCTTGGTTCTAATTCTCCTGATAGTACTTTTAAAAATGTTGATTTTCCTGCTCCATTTGCTCCTATTATTCCATAACAGTTTCCTTTTCCAAATTTTATATTTACATCTTCAAATAGTACTCTTTTTCCAAATCTTACTGTTACTCCACTTGCTGTTAACATCTTTTTCCCTACCTTTCTATGACTCTCTTCCTCTTGTTGAGCCATTCTCCTATATTTGCTTATATACTATAACATATTTTAACTTTTTTTTCAAGCAATTATTGACATTTGTTACATTTAGTATTATAATAAATATCGTTATATGCACCATTAGCTCAGCTGGTAGAGCAACAGACTCTTAATCTGGCGGTCCTCGGTTCGATTCCGAGATGGTGCACCAAAGAACAGTAAAACAATGAGATTTTATTAATTCTCATTGTTTTATTTTTTACATAGAATCAATAAAAGAACTAGTTAGTAGCTAGTTCTTAAACTTTATATCATATTTGCTTAAATCTTTTAACATTTGTAGTAAATATTCTCCTTCATTTTTGCTTCTTTCATCTTTTTCTAAATTTCTTTTTCCAAAACATACAAAGCCATTACTTTCATAGAACTCTTCTAATTTTTGCTTATCTTCACATTCCAAAAAAACAAATCGTCCTCCTAACAGCTCTTGCACTTCTTTAATCTTGTCGCAAGCTAATTTTAGCAATATATCTCCAGTAATTAATTTATTATATTCATTGTTATAATTCTTGCCCAACTGTCCTATTAAAGGCAATGAAATATTATAACTTTTACTTTCTTTATCAAATATTGCAAATTTTAATAATTTTTTTCTTTTAGTTTCACTTAATTTTACTTTTTTAATGTTAGTAATTTTATTCGTTATAGCAAAATATCCTACTATTACATCTTTATCTTTATATTGACTCATTACAATATATGTCCTAGAATAATCTTGCTTTGAAAACTCTATTGCTCTTTCCTTTAAAAAATATTCAACATCTTTATTTAATTCACATTTATAATCACTTAATATTTCTTTTGTTCGTTCTTCTCCTAGATTATTGTAAATATCTTTTAGATTTATTATTTTATATCCCATGTTTTATTTGCTAAATATTTTCCTTATTCTTTCACTATCTGTTACATCTTCAACCATCTTATTTATTTTTACCTTTTTAGATTTTTTATTTTCTGCATTTTCCAAAGCACTTATAAATCTTTCGGCTGATTTTCTATCTTTAATTACTATATTTTTCAAAAAACTTTTTGTTGCCATATATATCATCTCCTATTTTATTATATGCGATATTTACAATTATTATAACATACTATTTACATAATATCAAGTTGTTGTCTCTATTTATCATATTTATACCACTTTTTTTAACTTTTTGTCAATACATCTTTTTAAGTCTATTAGCTTTGCCCAATAAAAATCCCTAGACTCGCACTCTAGGGATTTTTTTGTGAATCTACACAAATGAAAAATTATTAAATTATCATTGCACATTAATTATAATCTTTTCCACAATCATAGTCAATACATTATTTCAAAAATGGTTGACATATCTTATTTATTTTATTCTAAATTTTTTAAAATTATTCACTGGTCAAAAATTAATTTTTATTCTATTTTATTTTAAATAAACAATTCGATGATTAAAATACAGAGTAGAGCATTACACTCTACTCTGTTAACAATATATTGTTATTTTTTTATTCATCTTTTGTACTTTATTTTTCTAATATTTGTTTCTTTATTAAACAATATCCCCTTTTTAGAATTGTTAATGGTTCAAATATTTTATTTATACTATTATTTTCTATTTTTTCTTTTGCATCTAATTTTCTAAGTTCTTTTGCACTTAAACCTGTTGGTGGTGTAATAATTAATCTTATTCTACCATCATCACATTCATCTTCTTTGTCTGTATTAGGATTATGATTTCCTGGCGTAGCTTGTTCTCCTGTCTCTTTATCTTTATCTGTTATCTTTTTAAATGAACCTAATATTTCTGCATTATTCTTAAATACAACACCCTTTGTATTTACTGCCAATAATTTGCTTCCATATAAATTTATTGTTGTTGACTCTCCAGTTTTTCCATCATGAGGTGGTTTTATAGCTCCAATATCCTTACCCTTACATTCTACAATTACAAGATCATTATTCTCTTGTAACGTCTTTATTCCGCCTTTTACATCATCATTTATTAGACGTCTTCCGCTATCTGTTTTGTTTCCATCCTCATCTTCTTGTCCTAATAAATAATCTAAAGATCTTTGTTTCCACTTATCACTATTCTTTTCTTCATCATATTGTAGACCTCCTCTCATGTAGTCTACTACACTGTTTACTACATTTTGTAATAAATCCTTTTCATTATTACTTGGAGTTCCCCAATAATAATAGTCTTTATATGTTCTATAATCATAATCTATTTCAGAATAGTTTGTTATTGTTATTGCATATTCAACTTCTACTGTTGCACCTTGGATTAGCTCATTATCTATTTCAGCAAGAACTAATCTATTTTTTCCACTTGTTCCTAAAGCTTTTACATAGTTTAGATTATCTTTGTATGGATCTCCAAATATTAAGTTCTGACCATTTGCTAATGTTATTGTTAATTTACTTATAGTCTTATCTACATCAAGTTTTTGTTTTGGTCTTAATGTAATTCCAAAGTCCATAAATGGTATTACTGAATAGAATGTTGGTTTTCTTTTTACAGATTTTTTTCCGTTTTCTTCTATTAGTACGAACTCATCTTCATATGTTGATGAAGTATTTTTTTGATTAGTTAGATCTACTGTTACATTGCTATTATTTTCAACTGTTACATCAAATATTGCAGTATCTGCAATCATTTTGATTTTTCTCTCATAACTTCCATAATAAATGTCATCAGATTTTGCTCTTAGCCCTAGGTCAGCATCTATTGCAACATTTGATCTTTCTTGATTCTTTTCAATCTTGTCTGAATGGTCTGCTATCCAATTTTTAATTGGCTCATTTATAGTGTTCTCTCCTGTTGCTTTTTGTAATTCATCTACCATTGGTGAATAACGTACAATTGTAGATTTATATTCTCTAGCATCTACTTCTTCTCCATCTATTGTTGAAACTTTTCCATCTTCAAATGTTCCATAACCATATCTTAATTTGTAATTTTCACCTGGAATAATACCAACTATTATCCAGTTATATTTATATTTATCTTGGTTATCATATCCTGTTCTTATAGGGTTTGTGGTTACTTCTTTTGAATATTCTATAGCATTAGATTCTTCACATGTAGCAGTATTACCTGTTATATTTAATGTATATTTTTTTGCTATATTCTCATTTTTAACATTAGGATTTCCAAGTTCTTTATTAGCATTTTGTAATAATTTTATTTCTGCATCCTTTACTAATTTTTCACCATCATCATATATACCATTTCCTAATCTCTGATTTTCAGTTAATAATGTTGGATTAGATGCATCTTCCCACACAATACCTGAAATAGCTCTAGTTGGGTCTGTTTCATCAATACCAAGTATTAATGATGGTGCAAAATCTGTATCATCTTCAAATGTACTTTTATCTGTCAATTCTAGATTTTGCTCATAATAATTATTAAGTGTTGAACCATCAGGTCTTTTAATTGCATCCAGTTTGGTTGAATCACTTACCTTTGCTCCTACATCTGCATCTAATGGAGCTGAATCTTTATCTATTGCAGCATAAATTTTTCCAGGGTCGTTTTCTCCATCATTTGCTTTTTCAGCAGTTTTTGCTCCTGCAACCATAGTATACTTACCATAGTAACTTGAAAATGCTGATATTTCTGATACATTCATCAATGTTGCTCTTTCGTGAGCAATAGCTTGTAATGCATATTTATTTAATTTGAATTTTATATATATATTTGCTGTTCTTCTTGGGTTTAATATTAAATTCAAATCTTTTGTATACACTTCATTGTAGTAATCTGAGTTATATTTTCCACTAACTCCTTTAACTCCTTTTGTTGAACTGTTTACCCAAGTAACTTGGCTGCCAGTATCATCTCCAATCCAAGACTGAATTTCATTGGATTCATATCTTTTATCAAAGTAATTTGTAAGTTCTGTAATAGCTGTAGTTAATGTATCTGATTGGTTTTTAACAACAATTTTATATGTTACATATACTTCCATAAGATTATTTTTTGGATCTTTTAAATGCCAAGCTAAATCTGATTCATATAGTGGTCTTTTATAAGTATTTAATCCTCTGTTGCTATATTGAGAAGCATTATTTTTGTTTCCAAATTTTACTGCTACTCCAAATCCGTCTGATGTTTCTTCAACATCTCCTTCTTTTTGATACTCTTTTCTGCCACCATATTGATATGTGTTTTTGTATCCATTTACAATAACATCAACAGAATCTATATCTTCTGAGATAGCATTATCTGCTTGTTCTCTTCTGAAAATTCCTTGGTTATTATTTGTAATACATTCTAGACCTGTATTTTCATATGCTGATTTCCATCTTTGTGCAATATTATATTCAGATTGCTTTGTTGTAGATACTACAGCATATTCATGGTTTTTATTTAATGCAGCATCAGTAATATTTAATATTTTCTTACCATTACTATTGTTTTCATATTTATATGCCCATTTATCATTATATGTTGCAATATGATTTTCTTTATCAACAGTATATGATAATCCATTATTATACAATGTATTATACCCTGTTGAACTGTTTTGCCAAATTTCAGCAAAATCTTTATTTACAGTTTCTCTATCTCTAGTTTTTGTTGAACCTTCTGCTATGCTTCCTTTTGTAGGAACTTCTTCAGCTTTAGAAGATTCATCATCTCTATTTGTATAATCCCATTTTGTAGCAACTGTTGTAAATTTCAATCCATCATACTCAAATTCAATATAATATTTGCCTAAGTCTTGTATTACAAGGTTACCATTTTCATTTTCTGCTTTACTTGTAAAGTTATTTCCATTTACACTAGGTTCTTTACTTCCCCAATAATCTTTATTTTCATAACCATTATCGAAAGTTCCTGGTTGTTCTACACCGTTAATGTATTTCTTTCCATTAACAATCTTAGTACCAAACTCATAGTAACCATTTTCATCTGTTAAAGCTTTTGCAATAATAGAATCATTATTACCATCAGTTTTGTGTAAATATACTCTAATTCCTTTTACTAAAGCATCTGACTCTTCTTTATAAATATTGTCTTTAGTATTGCTCTTTGCATCAGCAATATCTTCCCAAACATATCCAGATGCACGTATATACATTTGCTCATTTTTGATTTCTACATCATATCCTTTTTTACTAGATGTATCTTCTGTTTCTGTTGAAGGCATTCTAGTTAATGTAACCCATCCATTTGGTGCATTATTTCCATAATCTACCCTGAAATTCTTATATTTATCATTGTCTGATAAATATCCGTAATTTTCATTTTTTACTTCTTCAAGATGATATTTAATAATATCTGCACCATTTGTGCTCATCAATAAGTTGTATATTTCAAGTTTTCCATTTTCTCCTGTTATAAATGTTGTAGCATCATTTACGTTTGAAACATAGTCAATGTCTTTAATGTATACTGTTCCTTTAACTTCCTTCTCCCAGTTTCCATTTTCACTAGTTTTAATTCTTACATATTTATTATCTATGTTTTTGTATCTATTTTCAGCATGAGAAATATCTTTATCTCTTTGTGCCTTTAATATAAATGATACATTTGGAAGTTTTTTATCTGTATTTCTACTATCTACTTTTTCAATGAACAAGTTAGATGTTTGTTTTACGTTTAATACATTTACATCTAATCCGCTTCCACCTGTTGTCTTATCTGTTTCTTGTGATTTTTGTCTATTAGGTTTTGTCCATCCACGTGCTTTTACTCCATTTTCTGAGTTTATATCTGTACTATCATTATCTGTTACAGTTCCATCTCCATTTTCATTATCTTTTGTTGAGAAATGTACTGTATAGTTATTGTAATTTCCTTTTTCTGCAACCCATCCATAATATGGATTTGAAATTTCTTCTAGATGATACCATATTTTATCAGCACCATTTGTACTAATTAATATGTTATGGATTTCTAATCTACCATTATCATCTGTTATAAATTTTGTTGCATCTTTCATGTCTGTAACATAATCTATATCAACTATTCTTACAGATCCTCTTACTTCTTTTTCCCATTTTCCATTTTCACTTGTTTTTATTCTTACATATTTTTCATTGATGTCTTTATATTTGTTTTCTGGGTGAGAAATTTCTTTGTCTTTTTTAGCTTTTAGTACAAATTCTACATTTGCTAACTTTTTATTTGTAAGCAAGCTATCTGTTTTATCAATTAGTATATTTGCAGTTTCCTTCAAGTTTCTAACTGAAACATCTACACCTGCTGTACCATTAGCTTCTGTTTGAGTTGAAGCTTGTCTATTGGCTTTTACCCATCCACGAGCTTTTACTCCGTTTTCTGAATTTATATCTGTACTGTTGTTATTTGTTACAGTTCCATCACCTTTTCCAAGTCCAGATTCTGAATCATATTTATCATTTGTATCAAATGTTACTGTATAGTTGTTGTAATTTCCATTTGGATTTCCAACTGGCTTTTCGGCTACCCATCCATAATGTGGATTTGAAATTTCCTCTAAATGATAATAAATTCTGTCATCACCATTTGTACTCATTAATATATTTTTGATTGCTAATTTACCATTATCATCTGTTACAAATTTTGTTGCTTGGTTAAAATCACTAACATAATCAATCTCAACAACTCTTACTGTTCCTTTTGCTTCTGTTACCCAATTTTCATTTGTGCTTGTTTTTATTCTTACATATTTATCATCTATGTTTTTATATTTGCTATCTGGGTGAGTAACATCTTTATTTCTTTTAGCTTTTAATACAAATGTTACATTTGATAATTTGATATTATTTTGGTCTGTATCTGTTTTTTCAACAAATATATTTGTTGTTTGTTTCCAGTTAAGAACTGAAAGGTCAACACCAGAACCACCTTTAGCTTTATCAGTTTCTGTTGATGTCTGTCTATTAGATTTTATCCAACCACGATTTAAATTTCGTTTTAAATCAGCTGTAATCTCATTATTTGTTACAGTTCCATCTCCACTGCCTAAAGCTGTTTCAGATGTATATTTATCACTTGTTTTAAATGTTACTGTATAGTTGTTGTAATTTCCTTTTGAATTTCCAACAGGACTTTCTGCAACATATCCATAATTTGAATTTTCAATTTCTTCTAAATGATAATATATCCTATCTGCACCATTTGTACTCATTAATATATTATGGATTTCTAATCGTCCATTATTATCTGTTACAAATTTTGTTGCTTGTTTTATGTCTGAAACATAGTCTATATCAGCAATTCTTATTGAGCCAGATACTTCACTCATCCATTCACCATTTTCACTTACTTTGATTCTTACATATACCTTCTTGTTTTCACCGTCAACAGGTAATGAATTTCTATATTTGTTATCTGGTGCTGAAAGGTCTTTATTTCTCTTAGCACTCAATACGAATGTTACATTTGCTAATTTTATTCCGTTTTGTTCATTATCAACTTTATCTATTAAGATATTTGTTGTTTGTTTCCAGTTACGTACAGAAACATCTACACCTGAGCCACCTTTAGCTAAATCTGTTTGAGTTGAAGCTTGTCTATTAGCTTTTACCCATCCACGATTTTCTCTATCACTTAAATTATCTGAAATTTGTGTATTTGTTACAGTTCCATCTCCTGTTCCAAATGCATTTTCTGTATAACTATCATTTGAACTAAATGTTACCATATAGTTATTATAATTTCCATGACTATTTCCAACTGGGCTTTCTGCAACATATCCGTAATTTGGATTTGAAAGTTCTTCTAAATGATAATATATTCTATCATCACCATTTGTGCTTATTAATATATTGTGAATTTCCAATTTTCCATTAGCATTTGTTAAGAATTGTGTTGCTTGGCTTATGTCAGAAACATAATCTATATCCACTATTCTTATAGAACCTGTTACTTTTGTTTCCCAGTCACCATCTTCACTTGTTTTTATTCTTACATATTTGTTATCAATATTTTTGTATTTACTGTCTGGATGTGTAATATCTTTATTTCTTTTTGCTCTCAATACAAATGCTACATTTGCTAATTTAACATTTGATTGTTCATTATCGATTTTATCAATTAAAATATTTGTTGTTTGTTTCCAGTTGCGTATTGAAATATTAAGTCCTGAACCACCAGATGTTTTATCTGTTTCTTTAGATGATACTCTGTTTGCTTGTGCCCATCCACGTTTTGCTACTGTATTTAAATTTGATGTGATATTATTGTTTGTAACAGTACCATTATCAGAATTTGTTGCTTCAAATGTTACAGTGTAATTGTTGTAATTTCCTTTTGAATTTCCAACAGGACTTTCTGCAACCCATCCATAATTTGGATTTGCAACTTCCTCTAAATGATACTCTATTTTATCAGCACCGTTTGTACTAATTAATAAGTTATAAATTTCTAATACACCATCTGTGTTATCTACTTTACCAGTAACAAATCTTGTTGCTTGTTTAATATCACTAACATATTCTATGTCTGTAATTCTTACTCTTCCTTGTACTTTTGTTTGCCATCCAGCACTTGTTTTAATTCTTACATATTTATTGTCTATGTTTTTATATCTGTTTTCTTTATGAGAAATATCTTGTTGTCTCTTAGCTTTCAATACAAATTCTACATTATTTAATCCAAAATTTGTATTATCCTTGTCTGTCTTTTTAATTAATATGTTTGTTGTCTGTTTTAAGTTAAATATTATAATATGAAGTCCTGAACCACCTGAAGTTTTATCGCTTTCTTTAGATGATACTCTATTTGCTTTTGCCCATCCACGTGCTTTTATTCCATCTTCTGAGCTTATGTCTGTGCTATCATTATTTGTTACTGTACCATATGTAGCATCTGTTGCTGCAAATGTTACTGTATAGTTATTATAATTACCTTTTTCTGCAACCCATCCATAATTTGGATTATCAATTTCTTCTAAATGATACCAGATTTTATCTGCACCATTTGTACTTATTAATAAATTATGAATTTCTAATTTTCCATTTTGAGTTACAAATCTTGTTGCATTATCTTGATTGCTAACATATTCTATATCTTCTATTCTTATTGAACCTTTTACTTCTTTTTGCCAACTTCCTTTTACTTTAACTTTTACATATTTTCCACTAATATCTTTGTATTCATTTTTTGAATGAGATATTTCTTGGTCTTTTTGTGCTTTTAATATGAATTTAACTCCATCTAATTTATTATTAGCACCTGTTGGATTATCTGTATCTGTTTTTTCAATTAATATATTTGTAGTTTGTTTTACATTACGAACTCCAACAGTTATACCTCCTGTACTACCATAGCTTGTTTTATCTGTTTCTTTAGATGATGCTCTATTTGCATCTACCCATCCTCTTTGCAATATTTTTTCAAAGGCTGTATCTGTATTATTTGTTACAGTACCTCCAGTAGTAGCATCAAACATTACTGTATAGTTATTATAATAGTTAATTCTATTGTTTTCAGCTTGTTCTATTGGTTCTTCTGCAACCCATCCATAATTTGGATTTTTTAATTCTTCTATATGATACAAAATTTTATCTGCACCATTTGTACTCATTAATATATTGTTTATTTCTATTTTTCCAGATGAATCTGTTACAAATCTTGTTGCTTTATCATAATCTACATATTTTATATCAATAGCTCTAGCAAATCCTGTTATTGTCGTTCCTTCTTGCCATCCAGCAGATGTTTTTATTTGAACATATTTTGTTGTGTCTCCAACTGGAATATATTTATACGGATTTTCTGGATGTGCTATATCTGTATTTCTTTTTGCCTTTAACACAAACACTACATTTCCTAGTTTTGTATTATGATTATCATAATCTGTTTTGTCAATTTTTATATTTGTTGTTTGCTTCTTATTATAAACATTTAGCTCTGCACCACTACCAGCCGATGCCATATCTGTCTGCACAGAGTTTCCTCTTTCTAGTTTTACATAGCCAGTTTTGTCTTTTGATGTCATTGTTCCACCATCTTTAGCATCAAATGTTACTGTATAATTATTATAATTTCCAGATGAATTTCCTTCTGGCTTTTCTGCAACCCATCCATAATTTGGATTTTCAATCTCTTCTAAATGATATTGTATTCTATCTTTACCATTTAAACTTACTAATAAGTTTTGAATTTCTATTTTTCCCTTTGAATCTGTTACAAACAATGTTGCTTGACTAGCATCTGATGTAAATTTAATTTGTCTCTCACTTGCACTTATATCTTCTGTAATACCTTTTGGATCATATACTCTATCATCTATTCTAGCACTTCCTGTTATTTTGTTTGCATATCCATCAGAACCTTTTTCCACATTATTTCCAGAAGCTTTTATTCTTATATATTTATTGTTTATTTCTTTGCTTCCTTTTGTATTTCCTTCTACTTTTGCAACTATTCTAAATGTTACTCCTGGAAGTGATTTATTATGTTGGTCATAATCTTTTTTGAAAATATGTAAATTCTGTGTAAGTTTATCATTTGTTATTGTTACACTTGTATATTTATAGTCTGAATTTTTCCATGGCTCATAAGCAGTAGCAGTAGTTTTTTGTCTTTCTACTTTTATTTCTACTACATCACGTCTTTGACCGTTCACTTTCATTACACCAGAACCATCACCTTTATAGTATTGAGCATATCCATAGTTATTGCTATATAATTCATATAATTTATATGTTATCTCCTCTACAGAGTCTTGATAGCCTTTTGAACTAACCAGTAAATTGTCGAGTTCTACTATTCCAGATTTATTTGTTGTAAGTATTGTTGCTTTATTTTTATCAGTAGTATATGCTATATCAGAAACTTTTACTGTTCCTTTAACTCTCTTTGCCCAAGTCCCAGTTGTTTCTTGAAGTTTGGTTATTGTTTCTCCTCTTTGATCTTTTAAACCTTTAATACTATTAATATCATGTGCTTCATAACTTGAATCACTTGATACTCTTTCTATTTGTAAAATAACATATCTCTCTACAGATGATGAACCTTCTTTTGCTTTCAATAAAAATTCAACATTTTGTAATGGTCTGTTTTGATCTGTGTCTCTTTTATATATACGTAAATTTCCTGTTTGACGTTTATTTTCTACATCAAAATGTGTTTCCGCCCAAGCACGGTTCATATTACCAGATATCACTGTTGTCTTAACTTGAGTATATTCATATCTATTAGATTTGTCTTCTACAAATGTGTAATCTCCCCATCTCAAATTTCCTATAGCTATTGCACATTCACTATTTGTTGCTAATCTAGTTGCATTTGCCTTTGTAGCACCGAAATTTGCCAAATAATATTTTCCATTTGCAAATACTAATGCTTGAGCATTTTTATTATATATATGATATTGATCTTTATTACAATTAATATATTCTCGTGGATAGTGTGGGAAAAATTTATCTCTATTATTATTTTGTTGATCATATGAATTATAGAAATCTCCATTTACACCACCTGAACCACAACTGTAATCAGGTTCTGAACCATCAGGCTTCATTATTTTGTCAAATGTTATCCAGCCAGCCGTATCATCTTGTGTTAATTTGTCTATTCTTTTACCATTTAAATCTGTTAGCATTAAGTAATCGTTTCTATTTAAGTCTTTTCCTCTCAATAATAAGAAATCTGCATTATTCATTGGAATACCTGTTTTTTCATTATTGTTCCATACCCATTCTGGGTCTTTTTTGTGTAATACTATTGATGTTGGTGCTCTCCATGGTCCTTCCCACTCAACAGAACCTTCCCATACTGTTGTAACTGGAACTGTAATTGATAGGTCTCCTTTACCATTTTCAGGAGTACGTCGCATTTTTTGATGGTCTGCTGTTGCATGAATATCAACAGTTACTGTTACTAACGGATTTATTGTTAAATCTTTTAAAGTTTCATATTTTAATGCCATTCTTACTTTAGTAACATAAACTACATCTTTTCCAATTTTTATATAAAATGGTCCTGCAATATCATTACCATTAGCACTGCTTGGCATTGAAATTCCATATGGGTATTTTGCAACTCCAATTCCTTCTTCTGCAGTCCACAACCTACTACTATCTACTACTTCTCCATAATGTTTTGTGCCATCTTTTGTCATATAATCCATTGTTACTACATAAGAAAGTTTAGCAAACCTTGTATTTATATACTTATCATAATTTATCTTAAAACTTGGGTCAAAAGGTCCAATTGTATTAATGCTATTATTATTATAAAATTCAACTCTATTTTTATCAGGATTATCTCTATCTAATGTTAAATTAGGTTCATTAGAAGATGTATAGTCTATGACAGGGTTATTGTCGTTATCTTTGGCTATATCAACTGTTTCTATAAAATAATCAGTATCAATATTTGGAAATGGGTCTCCAGGATTTATACATGTAAAGTCATAACCATTAGATGTTGTTGATGTATTTCCTACTTGTCCTCCAGTAAAACCTACATCAAATGGAGGAGTTTTACCAGTATTATGTCCTTTTATAGTTGCACCATAATCTAATGTTGCAATTTCATCTCTACCAAGTAAAATATTATAAGCAATAAGACTATATTTTGTTTTATCGTTTGTTTCTTCTTTCGCTCCTTTTATTACCTTTACAGTTGCTGTTCCTGAACTTGTCTCTGTCATTCCGTTAGCTATTGATATTCCTGTACCACCAATAACTAAAATTAATGATACTATTACAAACATTCTAAAGTTTTTATTTTTCTTAGCAAGAATAATAACTAAAATAATCAATCCCACAATCATTGCACCAGTAGTAATTACTATCATAGTTTGTTTTACACCTGTTGTAAGACCTATAATAACTTCAACTTTAGAAGTATCGTTATCTTTGTTATTATCTTCTACTGCTTTTTCATTACTACTCATATCAATACTTGCCACATTTTCAATTTTTCCAACATTGTTTGAATTCATTGTTTTTGTGAAAACTATTGTTACTTCTTTGCTTTCTCCAACTCCAATTTTTTCGCCAGATAAAGCAATTGTATATAATTTTCCGTCTTTTTCATACCAATTTGGATTTAATTCTGAGTGGAACTCTAATCCATCTGGAATATTATCAACAATCATTCCAACTTTTCCTTCAAGTTCACCTTTATTTGTAACTACCATTTTATATTCTAAAATTACTGTTGCTCCATTTATGTATTTTGAATTTATTTCAACCTTTGCTAATTTTTTATTATTATAATCATATGTTTTAGTACCTTTTTTTGTTTGAACAGTAATCTTGCTAATATATTTTTGTAATTCCATATCAAATGATTTATTTTTAATTACACCAATATCTATATTTTTCAATGTACTTTGTGCTGTTAATGTATCTGTTAAACCTGCAATTGTTTCTTTTCCTTCTAATAAAACATTTTTTTCTATTGCATTAGAGTTCTTTGTAGAAGAAACTCCTTGTTTTTGATATTCTGTTAAACTATATGTTTTACTGTCATATAAAAATACTACAATGTATTCTCCTTTTGTAATATTAGTGAATTCATATTCACCTTTTTCATTTGTTGTTGCTCTAATTGCGATACCATCTTTATATACTAATTTTTGTGCTGAATAATCATATAATAATACATCCATATTACTATATAATTTTTCTTCATCATCTCTTTTACCATCTTCGTTTTCATCAATCCATGCTACACCTGAAATTGTTATTGTTTCAGATGGTATAGGATTGTCTGGTGTTGTTGGATCTTGTTTTTTGCTTACTGTTACTGTACATTGAGCTGTTTTTCCACCATCTTCTGTTGTTACTGTTATTACTGCTGTTCCTTCTCCTCTTGCTATAACATTTCCATTTCCATCTACCGTTGCTACTTGATTGTTATTAGATGACCATGTTATATTTTTATTTGTTGCATTTTCTGGTAAAATTGTTGCTCTTAAAATTCTGTTCTCACCAACATTTAAACTTATATTTTCTGAATCTAAGGCTATTCCTGTTACTTTTACTTCTTGTTTTTCTATTACGTATACTTCACAGTTTGCCATTTTTCCGCCATCTTCTGTTATTACTGTTATTATTGCTTTACCTGCACTTTTAGCTACAACTTTACCATTTTCATCTACTGTAGCTACTTGAGAATTGTTTGATTTCCAAGTTACACTTTTATTTGTTGCATCTTCTGGTAAAATTGTTGCTTGTAATGTTCTATCTTTTCCTACAGTTAAACTTATTTCTTTAGCATCTAATTTTACTCCAGTTACATTAACAATACTTGGATCATCTTCTCTTAAAACTGTAACTTCACAAGTTGCTGTTTTTCCTCCATCTTCTGTTGTTACTGTTATTACTGCTTTTCCTTCTTTTTTACCTGTTATTTTTCCATTTTGGTCTACTGCTAATACTTCTTCATTATTTGATGACCATGTTACATTTTTATTTGTTGCATTAGTTGGCTCAATAGTTGCAATTAATATTCTTGTTGCATTAACTTTTACTGTTATTGAATTTGTATTTAAATTAACATCTGTTACAGCTACTTTGTCTGAACTTGGATTTTGATTATCAGCAACAGTTACTTGGCAAGTTGCTGTTTTTCCTCCATCTTCTGTTGTTACTGTTATTGTTGCTAAACCTGCACCTTTAGCTACAACATTTCCATTTTGATCTACTGTTGCTATTTCTGAATTACTTGATGACCATGTTACTTTTTTGTTTGTTGCATCTTCTGGTAAAACTGTTGCCTGCAATGTTCTGTTTGTTCCAACTTTTAATCTCATTGCTTGTAAATCTAAATTTACACTAACAACCTTTTTATCTCCTGATTCAGCCTCTTTTGTAACTGTTACTTTACAAGAAACTGTTATTCCACCATCTTCAGTTGTAGCCATTATATTTGCTACACCTTCAGATTTTCCTGTTACTCTTCCTTTTTCATTTACCATTGCAACTACAGGATTGCTTGATGTCCATATTACTGTTTTGTTTGTTGCATTTTCTGGAACTACTGTTGCTACTAAATCTTTAATCTCGTCAATTTTTAATTCAAGTGTTTGTGCATTTAATGTAATTCCTTCTACTCCAATTGTACCTGGATCTATTTGTTCTTCTTTTGTTACTGTTACTTTACAAGATGCATACATTCCACCATCTTCTGTTATTACTGTTACTGTTGTTGTTCCTACAGCTTTTGCTGTTACAATTCCATTTTCATCAACATCTGCAATTGTTTTATCATTTGTCTTCCATATTACTTTTTTATTTGTTGCATTTTCTGGCATTACTGTAGCATTTAATTGTATATTTTCATTAACCTTTAAATTTACAGATTGCGTACTTATAAATACACCTGTTACAGTAACTTCTTCTGGTTCTGGATTTGGGTCAACTGTATCATCTATTACTGTAACTTCACATTCTGCTACTTTTGCTTCATCTTCTGTTGTTGCTGTTACTATTGTTGTTCCTACAGCTTTTGCTGTTACGTTTCCAGCATCATCTACACCTACAACGGAATAATCCTCAGATGCCCAGATTACATTTTTATTGTCTGCATTTTCTGGTGTTACTGTTGCAACTAATTTTTGACTTGCTCCAATTTTTAATGTTAATTTAGTATTATCTAAAGTAATTCCTGTTACTTTTACTGTTTCTGGTTCTTCTGGATCTGGATTCTCAGGTTCATCATATTTTATTACTGTATTTGTTAAACTTGCTGTTTTAGTTTTTATATAATCACCTGATACGTCTACCTTATTTGTTGCATCTTTATTTTCATATATCATTCTTGCTCTAGCTTTTATCTTTAATGTTATTGTTTTTCCTTGAGGAATGATTAAATCTTTATTTACATTTGCAACATCTTCTGTATCTTTATCTACTAATGATAGTTCTTGTTCTTGCTGTATTTCTGTAAAATTCTCTACATTTTGTGTTATTAATGGTTCATCTTCATCTTTTACTTTTGTTATTTCTACTTTATAATTATTGTATGATACAGAAACAGGAGTTAATTCATATGGTATATAATCTTTAACATTTACTCTGCTATATGTTGTGTACCATTGTCTTGTTTTTCCTATATTTTTTATATTAACTGTATATTCTATCTCGTCATCTTGTCTTAATTTTTGTCCTTCTTTATTTGATGACATAGTAACTTCTACACCTTCTACATAACCAGTTGAAGTTGTTTCATTTGAAAGATATACATTAGATGCTTTTGCTGTTGCAACTGCTTTTAATTGATACTCAAAATTATTGTCTTCACTATATTCATTTACATTTCCTCTTATCCAAATCTTTTTCTGTTCACCTTTTGCTAGTTGGCTTAAAGTATGTCTCCACATATTTCCATCAAAGCTTCCATAATTATCATCAACACTACTTATTTCGAAAAATGCTGAAGCTTCAAATGTTAAGTCAACATTTGTTAAATCTTTACCAGATATGTTTTTTACAACAAACTTATATGTCCAATCATTTTTTCCTGTCCCTACTGCTACACTTAGTTCTGTTTTTATTTCTGCTTGTTTAATTTGTAATTTATTGCTAAAGTCATATTGTGTTGCTCCTATTACCATTTGGTAATTTACACTAGATACTTTTGATTCTTCTGTATCTTCTAAATCATTTATTCTTAAATCAAAACTATTTTCAACTGTTTCTCCTGCTTTAATGTCATTTAAATTAATATTTATTTTTTTGCTTGATTGAGCATTATATTTATATATATCATATCTTTTATAATATCCATATTTTTCATTATAATCACAGTCTTTTTGATTTAAAACAACCCATGTCATTTCATCTGGTATGTCAATTGCAAATTTTACAGATTTTGCAGATGTATTTGTATTTGTAACTTTTATTGTGTTATTAACAATTTGTTGTTCATAAACTGTTCCTTCTTCTGGAATAGATTGATTTCCAACTTTTCTAGAAATTTCTACTCTTATTCCGTCTTTCTCTATTACTTGTACATAATTTTGGTCTGCAGAATATAAAACTGGTGTTGCAACTACAATTTTATTTACAAGTGATATTGTTAATTCATCATATGTTTTTCCTTGTTCAGTATATACTGTTCCTTTTGCATTTTCATTTGTATATGTTGTTTTTACTACTGTCTCTGTTGTTTCTAGTGATTTTCTTAAATACACTTTTAATGGAACAACTACATTTACTCCTCCTGCAATAGTGTTTTGTTCATAATTTTCTTGACTGCCTTTTAATGTTATTTTTATGGCTTTATTTTTGTTTTCATTTACTATTACTTTTGCTTCTTCTATTTCAAATTTTAGATTATTATATACTAAGTATGGTTCTGTTATTATTGCTTCTTCTACTTCACTTGGTAATTCAACTGTAATTGTTGGATTTTTAAATAAGCTATCTTTTGAAGTATTTGTTTTTAATATTGTTGTAAGAATCACTTCATTTACTGCATTATTTGCCCATGTTTTATTATCAAGTTTTGTTTCTATATTTGAAATAGCATCTTTTATTTGAACTGTATTTTTTTCTACAGCTTGATATACTTTCTTGTCTTCTGTTGCTTTATTCTCTGTTACTTTACTTTCTGAATTTTCTTGTTGAGTTTGAATTGTATTATATCCCTGTGCAATCATATATGTATTAATCTTATTATATGTTAAATCTTTCATGTCTGAACTAATACATTTTGTATTTTCAAATTCTACAATTCCTTCTTTTTCTATACCTGTTAATTTTATTACTATATTTTGTATATTATCTTCATATTTTATTGTTACTTTTCCATTTTCATCTGTTTCTGTATCTTTATTTATTGTTTTTAAAATTTTTCCTGCATTATTTAAAATGTCTAAACTTGCTTTTTCTCCAAATGTATTTATAAATTTAGCTTTGTCAATACTTGTTTCTTTATATGTTAACATGCTTGTGCCATCTAATTCTTGTTCATCATTTTCGAATTTATTTATCCATGTCATCATATATTTTTGTGCTAAATCTTTGTCACTTATTTCTATTTTAGCTGTTTCTTTATATGTTGTTTCATATTTATTATTTTCATTAAAACTATTTGCTTTTATATAACCATTATAAATGTCTTCTGTTTGATATTCTGCTGATATAATATCTCCTATTTTTTCTGTAATTTTGCCTTCTTTTTCCACTTTTGATAAAACCTTTGTGGAATTCTCGTCATTTAATGTTACTTCTACATTAGTTCTTATTTTTAAATCTCTTTCTTCATTTGTAGCACTATAACATTCTTCTCTATAAATACAGATGATATCATATTCATCTCTTGCATCAACAACATTATCTTTATAGTCTTTGTTTTCTGCTGTTATTGTTAAAATACCTGTACTTGCATGGTATTCGTACTTAGCACTTTTTTCACCATTTGTTGCTTGTGTTGATTTAGTTATTACTTCTACTCTACTTGGTTTATAGTCTCCTACCCATGGTAATTCCATTGTTACACTTGTTTGCTTAAATGGAACATAGTCTACACCTTCAGCTAATTTTAAACCTGTTTTTAGGTTAAATTGTACTAAAGTTCCTTTACTTCCACTTTTGCTTTCTTGACCATTTACTGCTGTAGTATCAAAGTTTTCATATTTAGTTAAATTAAGCTCATTTATTGCTTGTCTTTTATCCTCTTCTTGGGCTTTTTCAACTGCAGTTTGAACCGCTTCTACTGCTTCTGAAACTACAAGCATTAGTGAACTATTTAATAATAAAACTATTAACATTAAAATACAACACAATTTCTTCTTCATCTGTTTTTCCTCCATTATTTATTGCAGTATTCTTTCTATATATTCATATATAATAATGATACTTTTTTTACGGATACTAGTCAATATAAGCCTTTTTGGTAACTTTTGTAATATTTTTTATGCCTTTACGGAACCTCATTTTTCGAAATTTATTACAAAAATATTACATTTTTTTATCTTTTTTTCGTGGTTCTTGTAATATTTTGAGCTTTTCCTTAGGGCAAGGCGAAAAAACAGTGCCAGGCACAAAACTACCCTAAAGGTAATTTTATACCTGACACTTTCTTATAATTAGTTCTTTTTATTCTTTTTTATTAAACAGATTCCCACTGCTATAATAATTAATACAACTGTAGAACTAATTAATATTATATTTGTATTTACCGTATGTTGGCTAATACCAGTTGGAGGTGTAATTACAAGTCTTACTTCTCCATCGTCACATTCATCTGGTTTTCCTGTAGATGGATTATGATTTCCTGGGGTTGTTGATGAAAAATCAAATGGACTTATTATCTTTTTAAATGTTTCTATTATTTCTGCATGGTTATCTAATACAACTCCTGTTTCATTTACTGCTAATAATTTACTAGCATATAATTTTACTATAGTAGTTCCTCCTGGTTGATTGTATTCTGTAGGTGGCGCTATATTTCCTATCTTATCTGTTTCAAGTATTGTATATCCTTTTCCTTGGTTTTCTAGATCTTTTAGACCATTTTTTTCTTGATTTTCATATACACTGTTTTTATCTATATAAGCCCTTGTTTCTGATGTTCTCTGGTCATAAAGTGATAATAAGTCATCAGCTGACAATTCATTCCATTTTACATCATTTTCCAAACTCTTTTCTTTGTCTAATACCAATCCTCCTGACATGTAATCTACTAATTTAAATATAACATTATCTAGTATTTGTCCGCCTTCTTTGATTCCAAAATAATAGTAATTTGTGTTTTCTCTATAGTCATAATCTATTTCAGAATAGTTTGTTATTTTTATTCCATACTCTACAATTACTGTAGCTCCCTGAACTAATTCATGATCTATTTCGGCTACAACTAATCTATTCTTTCCATTTTCTCCTCCTAGTGCCTTGACATAACTTAATTGAGACTCATATGGATTTCCTGATATTAAGTTTTGTCCATTTGCTAAAGTTACTGTTAAGTTAGTAATTGTTTTATCCACATTTATTTTTTGTTTTGGTCTTTCTGTAATTCCAAAATCTAAATATGGTACTACTGCATAAAATGTTGGAACTCTTTTTGCTTTTCCATTTTCATCTAATAATACAATTTCATCATTAAAGTCAAACTCATCTTTGTAGTCTGTCCATGATATTTTATCTGATTTTGTTAGATTTGTTTTTCCATTATTTTCAACAAAGAAATCAAATATTCCTGATTTTGCAGTCATTTTCAATGAACCATCTGTATAATTTCCATAATATACATCATCAGACTTTTCTCTTTCATCCATAGATGTATCTATTGCAGTACTTATTCTTGTCTTTGGCTCTTCATTTGCATTTGTTATTATCCAATTTACATCTCCAGATAGTAAAGCATTTTCTATGTTATTAGATACAACGATTGTTGATTTATAATCTCTTGCATCTATTATTTTATCATTATTAATTGTTGTATATTTATTTGTGTCAATTTTTCCATATTCATATTTTAATTGATAATTTTCAGCAGGAATTACACCTAATAACATATAATTTGCTTTATACTCGTAATTTGTCGTATTTATAAAATCTTTTCTTGAATATGTACTTGCATCAAATTCATTACCTTCTACATTGTTTCCGTTTATACTTAATTTGTAGATTTTGGCTGTTTTTTCATTCTCACCATCTTTTTCTATTAATTCTACTTTAACATTTTCAACTAAGGTTTCTTTTTCTTCGTATATACCATCACCTAATCTCTCATTTTTACTCTTTAATTTTACTTCATCAGATGCATCATCCCATACAATTCCAGATATACCCCTTGTTGGATCTGCCTCATCTATTCCTATTATTAGTGATGGAGCATAATCCGTGTCATCTTCAAATGTAGCTAAATCAGTTAATTTTCTATTTTCAGCTGTATATCCATCTAACTTACTACCATCTGGTCTTATAATATCAACATTTGTATTTCCAGTATTTTCAACTCCAACACTTGCATCTTGAGGTGCTGAGTCTTTATCTATTGCTGCATATACTGCTCCAACTCTATTTACAGAATCACTTGGTGTTTTAACACCTGCACATATTGTTTTTGAACCATATAATGATGTGAATGATGAAATTTCTGATACATTCATCAATGTTGCTCTTTCGTGAGCAATTGAAGTCAACGCTTCTTGGCTTAAGTGGAATCTTACCATAACTGCTGTTGAACCTCCTGGTTCCAATGGTTCTAATGTTGGTTTTAATTTAATATATGCTGCTTTGTAATTTTCATCAGATTTGCTTTGAACACCTGAATGAGCTGGTAATTGTTGTATACTTTGAACATTTTCAGAACCTTCAACAATTTGGTAAGGGTCGTCATATCTCTTATCATAATAATTTACTATTTCAGTAATTCTTGATGATAATGTATCTGATTGGTTTTTAACTATAATTTTATATGTTACCCACACATCCATTACAGAAGAACTTTTATTTAAATTATATGCTAAATCTGATTCATATAATGGTCTTGTGTATGTTGTTAATCCCCTGTTACTATAAGAGTTACTATATTTACTTCCAAATTTAACATCTACACCAAAATTATCATTATTTGAGCCATCTATATTTCTTCCCCCATACTGATATGTGTTTACATACTCTCCAACTCTAACATCAACAGACATTAAGTCTGTAGCAATAGCATTATCTGCTTGCTCTCTTCTGAAGATTCCTTGATTATTATTTGTAATACACTCTAATCCTGTATATTGATATGCCTCCTCCCATTTATCCTTAATCTTATATCCAGACTCTTGCGTAGAGGCTATGATTGAATAATCATGTACTCTATTCTTAGCAGCATCTGTAATTTCTAATATTTTATTACCGCTACTATTGTTTCCATATTCATATGGCCAATGATCTTTGAATGTTGCAATATTATCAGCAACCTCATAATCTAAGCTATATTTAGTTGAAGCATTTTGATATATTTCTGCAAAACTATTATTTACAGACTCTCTATCTTTCTTATCACTTCTTCCTCTTTTTACTTCACTAGCTTTAGACAATTCATCATTTTGATCACTATATTGCCAATCTCCTTTTAAGTCTTCGGTTGTAGCAACTGTTGTAAACTTCAAGCCATCATATTCGAATTCGATTTGGTATTTACCTAAATCATCTATTACAATGTTTCCGTTTTCATTTTCTGGATTACTTCTAAATGTATTTCCATTTACATATGGTTTATTGTTACTCCAATAATCTGGATTATTATATCCATCATCAAAGTTACCATCTTGCTTTTCTCCATTGATGTATTTTACACCATCAACTATTTTTGTACCAAATTCATAGTATCCATTTTCATCAGTTACAGCCACTCCAACTGTTTTACCATTTTTAAGTAAGAATACTCTAATACCCTTAATTAAAGCATCTGATGCAGAATCATATATACTATTTAATGTTTGGCCCTTATTATCTGCAATATCTTCCCAAACAAATCCAGATATACGTACATACATTTGCTCATTTTTAATTGTCAAATCTGTATTTAATTTTCCATCTGTTTTGTCTGTTTCATATGATTTGTTTCTATCTAATTCAAGCCATCCATCTGATGTGATTTTTCCTATATTTGCAGTAAATGTTACCCTAAAGTTGTTATAATCTTTTTCATCTGCTAAATATCCATAATTTTCATTTTTTACTTCTTCTAAATGATATTTAATATGGTCTACACCATTTGTACTTAATAATAAATTGTATATAGCAATTCTACCATTTTCATCTGTTGTAAATCTTGTTGCATCATTTATGTTTTTAACAAAATCTATATCACAAATTTTAACTTCTCCTGTTACTTCTTTTTCCCAAGAACCATTTGCTGATGTTTTTATTTTTACATATTTATATGTTGAATTAATTTTTCCATAGTATTTATTAGATTTGTCTGTTATTTCAACATCTTTTTCTGCTCTTAATATAAATGATACATTTGCAAGTTTTTTATCAGCATTTCTGCTATCTTGTTTTACAATACCAAAGTTACCTGTTTGTTTCAAGTTTAATGCAGTTACTTCAAAACGTCCTGTTCCATTTTTCTTATCTGTATTTGGACTTGTTTGTCTGTTCATATCAACCCATCCACGTTTTGCTATTTCATCTACATTTGTAGATTCATTACTTGTAACTGTTCCATCATTATCTGATGAAATAAATGTTGTTGTATAGTTATTATATGTACCTTCTTCTGCAACCCAACCATAGTTATCATTTGCAACTTCTTCAATATGATATTCTATTTTATTAGCTCCATTTGTACTTATCAATAAATTACTTATTTGTATAATTCCTTTTGAATCTGTAACAAATACTGTTGCTTTTTCTCTATCAACAAAATCTAATGCTTTTGCATCATTTTCGCTTCTATAAACTATGTCTTTTACTCTTACAGAACCTTGTACTTTTTTAGCATACTCTCCATCCATTTCCAAGATTTTATCTGTTTGATTTCTATCTGGAATGATTCTTATATATTTATCTGTAATGCCTTCATCTTTAACTACATTACCATTTTCATCTAATAATTTAGCTTTTATTATAAATGAAACATTTGGTAATACTTCTTCGGTTTTTCCATCTTTATTTTTATCTGTATCTACTTTTCTTATGTATAAGTTTCCTGTCTGTTTAATGTTTTTTACTGTTGCTATTGATGTATATTGAGCATTTGATGGCTTCTTATCTGTCAATTCTGAAGATGCTCTATTCCAAGTATACCAATATAAACTTGGTTCACTATCTTCTGTTTGACCTTCAAATCTTACTTTATAATTTTGCCATTTATCTGTATCAGATACATAGCCATAATTATTTGTAGCCATTTCTTCAAATGCATATTTTATACGGTCTTTTCCATTTGTACTAATTTGTAAGTTACTAATTCCTATTTGTCCATTTGAATCTGTAACAAATAATGTTGCTTCTTCCTTATTGTCTGTAAATGCAATTGGCTCTACAGTTCTATCTTCTGCTGTTTTATAAACTTTATCTATTACTCTGGCTTTTCCCGTAATTTTTGTTGCATATCCATCTTTTCCAACTTCTACATTACCAGCACTTTCTACCATTACTTTTAAATATTTTCCATCTATTCTTGCTTTTTGAATTGGATCTTCATATCCATTTCCTTCATATTGTGTTTTTATATAAAATTCTACATTTTCTATTTTTCTATTTTGGTCATAATCTCTCTTGTATATTTCCATATTTGTTGTTAATTTCATGTTTTTTGCAAGTAATGTAAATGCTGGTTTCGCATCATTTCCAGACTTATCTGTTTCTACAGATGTTTGTCTTTTTAAGGTTATCATTGCTGCATTTGATTTTGTAATAGTACCACCTATTGTTCTTACAGAACTTTGGTTACTTGTTTCTCCTTCAAATACTACAGCATATGTGTTTCCATATTTGTCATCTGTTCTTACTGCTGGTGCATATCCATAATTATTTGCCTCTAACTCGATTACTTCATATTCAATGTAATCTCCTCCGTTAGTGCTCATTAATAAATTTAATACACCTGTTATACCATTTGCATCTGTTCTAAATTTAGTTGCATCTGCAAATGAACTTGTAAATCCTATTGGTTCTACTTTTGAATTTTCATTTTCATCATAAGTTTTATCTTTTACTCTTACAATTCCTTCTACTTCTGTTAAATATTTGTTATCTGAATCTTCTGTCATTATTTTAATGTATTTTCCATCTATTTTTTCTTTAAAATATTTATCTCCTTTTCCATTTGCAACATAATGTGCTCTTATTACAAACAAGGCATTTTCTAATCCTCTGTCTTGGTCATAATCTCTTTTATAAATTTTTAAATTTGCTGTTAATTTTTTATCTAATACAGTTAAATTTCCAGCCATTGTTGTACTATTTTTATTTGTTTGAGTTGAAGTTAATCTATTTAAAGTTAAAACAGCATGTGCTGAATCTGTTGCAGTACCTTCATTTAATTCATATTTACTATTATTTGAAGTAGAAAATTCATAATCTACTGCGTAGTTCTTGCCTACTTTTCCATCTTCTCTTATTGATGGAGCATATCCGTATCTATTAATAGAAATCTCATAAATATCATATTTGATTCTATCATTTCCATTTGTACTCATTAATAAATTTTGTAAACCTATTATTCCATCTGCATCTGTAATGAATACAGTTGCTTTATTGATGTCACTTGTATATGCAATTGATTCTTTTATATTAGCTGAATTTTCATTTGCACTATATATTTGATCTTTTACTCTTGCCATACCTGTTATAGTTTTTGCATATCCATCTGCTCCAATTACTGCATTAGAGCCACTATCAATCATTATTCTAATATATTTACCATCTATTTTTGCTTTTTGATTTGTGTCTTCATATCCATTTCCATCATATTCAGCTTTTATTACAAACTTTACATTTTCCATCTTTTTGTCTTGATCATAATCTCTTTTATATAATTTAAAGTTTGTTGTTAATTTCTTATTAGTTACAGTTAATGTTGACTTTATTGTTGAATTATCAGTTTCAACTGAACTTTGTCTTTGTAATTTAATAAGTGCTGATGCTGATTGAGTACTATTTCCGTTATTCTTTGAATATTGGCTTCCATTGCTAGAACTGAAACTATAATCAACCACATATGATTTTCCTACTTTATTATCAGTTCTTATTGCTGGTGCATATCCATAATTATTAGATTCATTTTCTAATATTTCATATTGTATTTGATCACTACCATTTGTACTTGTTAGTAAATTAACAATTTCGATTATTCCATTACTATCTGTTACAAATTTTGTAGCTTTACTCATATCGCTTGTAAATGCTTCTGGTTCTAGTGCCTGATTTTCATTTACTCCTTCTATTGTTCCTGGAGTATATGTTTTATCTTTTACTCTTACTTTTCCTGTTGCATATGTTGCATATCCATTTTCTCCAGTTATTACATTAGAGCCATTATCTGCTATTATTTTTACATATTTTCCATCAATTTTACTTTGCATATATTGGTCTGAATTTCCATTTCCAATATAATGTGCTTTTAACACAAATTCTACATTTTTTAATGCATTATTAGCATTATCATAATCTCTTTTATAGATTTTTAAGTTTCCTGTAAGCTTTTTATCTGTTACTTCAATTTCAAGACATGTACTGTTGTCTGTAAGTTTTTGTCTATTCAAATTTATAATACCTTGTGAATTACATGTACTTCCATTTGAAGACCTTTTTTGCGTTATATTTATTGTATTATTAGTGCTTCCATATTTAATTGAACCATTTGCTTTTACTGGAACTCTTGGTGCATATCCATAATTATTACTTGAAACCTCTATTAATTGATATTGAAACTCTGCTTGATCTATATATTCAAATCCTTCTACTGCATAGTCTCCTTCTCTACCTGTAGTTGCTGTTAATAGATTATATATTTCTATATTTCCACTACTATCTGTAGCAAATTTAGTAGCTTTATCTATGGAATCTACAAATGTAAATCCTGTTATAGTTGCCTTTCCCTTAACAGTTTTTGCATATCCGTTTTGATATTTTGTTACGCCACTAGTTTCGGCGACTTTTACTAATACATATGGTTTTGACGCAATTTCATTTACTACATGACCATTATATAGGTAATTATTTACATTTGCTTCTTGGGAACTGAAATATGCATTCTGTAGACTTGCCTTTAGCACAAATTCTACATTTTCTAATCCTTTATTTTGGTCCAAATCTCTTTTATAAATTTTTATATTTGCTGTTTGAGATTGGTTTGCAATAATCCATTCTATAGTTTGTGCAGCTTGCATTTTTATTGAGCCCCATGTAATTTTACCGTTTTCAACCTTTTTAGTTGAACATCCTACAGATGTTACAAATTTTCTATATTTCCAATTAGCACCACATGATGTTTCAAAAAATGTGTATTCTGCACATACTAAATTGTTAATAGTGATTTTTCCTTGTGAATTTGTACTTAATTTTGTATTATTACTATCTGTTCCTGTAAAACTTAAGTCAAATGACATTTCACCATTTATTCTATAAGTTGTATTGCCAACCGTATAGGTTCCACCATTTACTACAACTCTTAAAGGATAATTTGGCACTGTATATTTATACCCATATCCTTGAATTGTTCTTACAGTTGACGTTCCATCTGTAAATTTTATTTTATCGTCCTTCATGGCTGTATATTCCCAATATTTACTGTCTCCTGGTGAATCACTATGATAGTTATCTGATATCGTCCATGATTTTTCTTTTATTACTAATGGATTTTCTGTTGTAATACTAGTAATTAGTTGTCCATTAGTTGTAGCTCTAAAATATGTTGATAAAGCTCCGTTATTTCCTAACAAAAATACAAATTCAACTCCTGCTAAAGGTACACGTTTATTGTTAGTTGTAATATTGTCTTCATCTACTTTTATTAATTCAATATTTCCATTTGCTTGCCATCCACCAATTAAATCTATTTCACTATCTGTATCGATACATTCTCTTGTTTCTTCTGTTTGGTCTGCACCTATTGTTAATAATCCCATTGATTGAGTTTGTCCATAACATCTTTTTGGATGTCCTGAACCTGTAGCTTTTGTATATACATCTATAGTTGTAGTTGTATTAGAACTTTCTTGTACATAATAATGTGCAACTATTTTAAAATGCAATTTACTTACATATATATATTTGCTAGGAATTTTTATCCAAAATTCATCACCAATATTATATGCATGGCCATCTCCAAATTCTAAAAATTGTCCATTTGATATTCCATATCCTAATTGTACATTGTTTAATTGCTCAACATAATTTTCTGACTCAGCATTTAAAATATAATTATGATAATTATCTGTACTTACTGCATTTACATTTACTGTAGGTGTATCATACCAAATTCCTTCTGGTCTATTTGTATTTGAATCATCTACACGAAATGGCCCTATTCCTATATTTCCATCATTTAATTTTGTAAATGTTACTCTTGTTCTGTCATATGCAGTTTTTGATATATCCATTATATATTTATTATCTTTATATTGAGTATTAATTCCAGCTATTGATGAAGATGATGATGCATTTTTAACTCCTGTTATTTCATGAAGTGCATTATCACAAAAATTTGCTCCTGGCATAGTACAGTTAAATAAATAACTTGTTTCTTTACCATCAGATGTAATTCCTACTGCATTTACCCCATAGTGGTTTGTATCTATACCTCTAATATATCTAATTTTAGTTGTACTACCATTTTCAGTAATATCAATTGTTTTTGTACTAGAATTATATTGTATTGTTGCACCAAAACTATTTGGTGTTTTTATAAAAATTACTAATCCCATAACAAATACAAATGTCATTATATTTAAAGCTTTACGATTTTTCTTTTTAATAATTAGTACAAAGCTTGCTATTAATATTAAAACAATTCCCATAAGTACACCTATCCATTTTCCTAATCCTGTTGAAATTCCTATTAATACCTCTGCTTTTGAAGTATCATTTGCAGAATTAATATCACTTTGTCCTTTTTCATTACTACTCATTGCAATTTTTGCATTATTTGTAACTAATCCCACATTGCTACTTGTTACTTTTTTAGTTAAAACTAAGTTAATTTCTTTACTTTGTCCTACTTCTAAAGTATCATTTGCAAGTGCTGTTGTAACTAGTCCTTCTGTGCTTGAATACCAATCTGTATTTAATTCTGAATGGAACTCAAGTCCTTCTGGTAAAGTATCTATAATTCTTCCAACTTTTCCTGCTAGTTCTCCATTATTTGTTGCAACAATTTTATATTCTATAATAACTGTTGCACCTTCAACTTGCTTTGAATTTATTTCAAATTTTGCAAATTGTTTGTCTTTATAATCATATGTTTTTGTTTCAGTTTTTGTTTGAACTGTTATTTTATTTACATATTTCTTAATTCCTATATCAAAATCTTTTATTTCTACAAGACCAATATCAATATTATTTTGATTTACTTGTGCATTTAATGTATCTGTAACTCCTGCAAGTCTTTCTTCTCCATCTAATAATACATTTTTTGATATTGCATCATTGTTTTTAGTTACAGGAACTCCAACTGCTTGATATTCTGCTAATTCATATTTTTCTGAATCATACAAAAATATAACAATATATTTTCCCTTTACTATATCTGTAAATGTATAAGTTCCATCACTTCCTGTTATACTCTCTATTGCTTTTCCGTCTTTTGATACAAGTTGTTTGCTTGTATAATCATATAATAATACTCTCATATTACTATAAATTTTTTCTTCACTATCTCTTTTTCCATCTTCATTTGAATCTATCCACGCAATTCCTGATATTGTTACTTTTTCTTCTTCTGGAGTTGGCGTTGGGTCAGGTGTTGGTGTTGGGTCTGGATCTGGACTTGGATCTGGTGTTGGGTCTGGATCTGGATTTGGATCTGGTGTTGGATCTGGGTCTGGCTCTGGACTTGGATCTGGACTTGGTGTTGGATCTGGTATTGGGTCTGGAGTTGGATCTGGTATTGGGTCTGGAGTTGGGTCTGGATCTGGGGCTGGGTCTGGATCTGGATCTGGGTCTGGGTCTGGGTCTGGATCTGGATCTGGATTTGGGTCTGGATTTGGATCTGGATTTGGATCTGGATCTGGGTCTGGATCTGGGTCTGGGGCTGGGGCTGGATCTGGATTTTCAAATCCTGAATCACCAGGCTCTATCGGTGTCCATGGATCTGTTGGTTGATCTGGTGTACCAGGAGTAACTGGTGTTTCTTCTGCTTTTTTAACTATATTAGTTAATGTTTGAGTTTTAGATTTTATATTATCTCCAGAAATCGTAATTTGATTTGATAGTTCTGTGTCTTCTGAAATATCTGATTTTACCTTACCATTTATTTTTAAAACTACTGTTTTACCTTCTGGTATTTTTAATTTTAATTCTGTTGAAATTCCACCATCATCATTTTTATTAAATCCAACACTTGATGTCTTTTCTTCATATGACTCTACTATATGAGGAATTTTTATTCCATTTCCTTTATCCTCATAAACAGTTTCTGTATTTATAATAAATTCATTATATTCTATAGTAGCATATTGAAATGCATCTGTAATGAAATCATTTACATTTACCTCTGTATATGTTGCGATTCCACCTCTTGTTTTTCCTATATTTTTCAATTCTACAGTATAATTTATATCATCATATGGATTTAATTCTTTACCATCTTTATCTGATACAACTGTCATTTCTACTGCTTCTATGTTTCCAACACGACTTGTTTCATTAGAAACATATGTATTTATATTATCACCGTAAACAGTAGCTTTTCCTTTTAAAGTATATTCACAGCCGTCGTTTTCGTTTACATCAGATATTTCTCCATTTATCATAATGTATTTATAGCCCTTTAGTTCAGCATTTTCTTCATCTAAAGAATATGGTTCTAATGAATTAATTGTATATGTCCACATATTTCCTTGTATATTTCCTGTTGTATCTAATCCTTTAACTTCTGTTATATTAAATATTGGAGAAGCTTGAAATGCTAATTTTACATTTTTCAATTCTTTTCCAGACATATTTTCAACTTCTATTACATAGTTCCAATCTTTTCTGTCTGTTCCTACTACACATTTTAAATCAACACTTAATTCAGCTTGTTTTATAACATTACTTTTTTGTACATCTGGCAATGTTGAATTGTTTACACTTGCAGAATATACAATAGTTGAATTAACATCATTTGCATCATCATTTAAGTCTTTTACCTTTAAATCAAATTGTTTTTCATAACTTTCTCCTGGAGCTAATTTTATCTGTCCAAAATTAATTTGTTTTGTTTCTTCTTGCTCATAATAACCATATATTGCTCCATTTATACGATCCCAACTTTTATATGTTTCATTCCAAGTATATCCATCTTCTTTTAATTCTACATAAACCATTTCATCAGGAATTTTAGCAATCAAATTTACTATTTTTGTTGAATCACTGTTATTAGTGATTTTGGCTATATTTGTAACTATTTGACGTTCATATAAACTTCCATTATTAGAAATATCTGCTCCACCTACTTTTTGAGAAATATCAAGTTTTATTCCACTTTCCTCATATGTTGTAGTTTGTTCTTGCTCTACTGCCATTGGAACAGCTTCTGCAATTTGATTTATCAAAGAAACTTCTAATTCTTCACATTCCTTGTTATCTTGTTTATATACAGTATTATTAGTATTTTCATTTGTATATGTTAATTTTAATGTATCAGTTTTATTTACTGTCATTGATTTATTTAAATGTATAGTTACTGGAATAACCACATTTGTACCATTTACTAATGAACTTTGTTCATATGTTTTTTGTTCACCTTTTAATTTTAATTTTAAAACTTTATTTTCTCCATTATCTTCTACTTCACATTTTTCTATCTCAAATGTCTTATCATTGTACATTAATGAAGGTGTTCCTATAATTACTTCCTCAATGTCTTTTGGCATTTCTATTGATATTACAGGATTTTTAAACAAACTATATTTTGAATCATCCGCTTTTAAGTTTGCAATCATAACCACATCATTTTGAACATTATTTACAAATGTATTTTTATCTAAAGTTATTCCTATGTTTGACATAGCTTCTTTTATTTGAACAGTATTTAATTCTGTTGCACTATATACTTTTTTTAATTCTGTTTTTACTGTTTCATCTTCATTTGTAGAAGAAATTAAATTATAACCTTGAGCTACCATATATGTATTAATTTTGTTATAAGCTAAATCCTTCATATTAGAATTAATACATTTTGTATTTTCAAATTCTATAATTCCTTCTTTTTCAACATCAGTTAATCTAATAAATACATTTTGAGTATTATTATCATATTTAACTATTATTTTTCCATTCTCATCAACTTCTGTATCTTTGTTTATTGTTTGTAATACTTTTCCATCTTTATTTAATATTTCTATAGTTGCTTTTTCTCCTAATGTTTCAATCATTTTAGCTTTTTCTATAATTGTTTCTTTATATGTTACCATTGTTGTATCATTTAGTTCTTGTGTATCATTACTAAATTTATTTACCCATGTCATCATATATTTTTGAGCAATATCTTTATTACTTATTTCGATCTTTGCTGTCTCTTTATATAAAGTTTCATACTTATTTTCTTCATTTATACTATTTGCATATATATATCCATTATAAATATCATCTGTTTTGTACTCTGCTGATATAAGATTTCCTATTTTTTCTGTTACTTTAAGTTTACTCTCTGGTTTTGCTATAAGTCTTGTTGAATCAGTATCATTTAAAACAATTTCTACATTTGCTCTTGCTTTCAATTCTCTTTCTTCATTTGTTTCACTATAACATTCTTTCTTATAAATACAAATAATGTCATATTCATCTCTTGCACCAACTACTTTATCTTTATAATCACTATTTTCTGCTACTATAGTGATAATTCCTGTGCTTGAATGATACTCAGACTCAGCTATTTTTCCACCATTTGTTGCTTGTGTTGATTTAGTTATTACTTCTACTCTACTTGGTTTGTAATCACCTATCCATGGTAAATCTATATTAATACTTGTCTTTTTTATTGGAGTATATTCTGCGTTTTCATCAAAAGTAATTCCAGTCTTTAAACTATATTGCACTAATACACCTTTACTGCCTGTTGTATCTGAACTTGACTCAGTATTCATTGTATTAAAATTCTCATATTTAGTTAATTCTAATTCTCCAACCGCTTGAGTTTTTACTTTCTCTTTTTCCTTATCTGTTGAAGTTTGTATTGCTTCTACCGCTTCAGAAACAATAAGCATTAATGAACTATTTAACATTAGTGCTGTCAATATTAAAATACTGCATATTTTTGCCATTAAAATCTTACTTTTCATGAATCCTCTCTCCTTTTGCATTTTATAATTACATATATTTATTTATATAATAAAATTTTTTTAGCCTTAAGTCAATTAGCTTCTTTTAATGCAGTTTTGTAATATATCTTTTCCCTTTACGGATCTTCTTTTTTCTACAACTATTTCTTTTTTTTTACATTTTTATTTCTTTTTTTTAAAACTTTTGTAATATTTTACTATTTTATCTACGGATATAAGGAAAAATAGTGAGAAATTGTTTTATCCAATTTCTCACTATCACACTAATCCATTGTTTGTTTTATTTTTACTAACTCTTTTTTTATAGTATTATATGCTGCCTGTCCAATTGAAGTATTTTTTCCACTTTCATAATCTTTAATTGATTTTTCTATATCTAATATTCTATATCTTTGTACAGAGCCCGTTGTAGCCTTATACATATAAATTGGTATATAATTAATATTATCTATTGAAATCTTTCCTGTCTCACCATTTTTGGTTATTTGTAAATTCAAAATAATTGAATTTCTTGTATTTTCTTTTACCTGTCCTGACATAAAGTTTCCTAAAGAATATATTACAAAGCCATCTTTAGTTGTCCCATCATCTAATGTTATTGTTTTCTTTTCCATTGGCTGTAATACATGTGGATGACTTCCTAATATTATATCAACTCCATTTTTAAATAATAATTCTGCCAACCTTTCTTGTTCTTTGTTCTGTTTTGTTTGATATTCTATTCCCCAATGCATACTTGCACAAATTATATCAGGATTTTCTTTTTTAGCTAAATTAATTTGATTTACTATTAAATCATCATCAATTAAATTTACACTGTAACTTTTATCTGATGCTATATTAATTCCATTTGTTCCGTATGTAAATGATAAAAATGCTATTTTTATTCCATTAACTTCTTTTACTAATACTGTTTCTTGCTCTTGTACTGACCTACTTGTTCCTGTATGCAAAATTCCTGCTTGATCTAAATAATCTAATGTACTTACAATACCTTTATATCCCTTGTCCATGCAATGATTATTTGCAGTTGACACAACATCTATTCCTAAATCTTTCAAATTTTCAGCTAACTCTTCTGGCGTATTAAATGTAGGATAACTACTATATCCCCTGGCTTTTCCTGCAAATGTCGTTTCTAGATTTCCTATTGCCAAGTCTGCTGAACTTATATAATCTTTTATATCATTAAATACATAAGAAAAATCATATGTTCCTGTGATTGCTACATATGCATCATTATATTGAGTATTATGACACATAATATCCCCTATAATTGTCATCTTCATTTGTGAATCTTCTTTTGGCTCTTCTTCTACTTTTTCTTCTGGTTTATTTTCTTCATTAGGTAGTTGACTCACATTTTGTTCTGCCTGCTGAATATTATTATTTTGATATTTATTTTTAAAATGCTCATACCCAAATAATATTAAAATTGTAGCTATTGCAATTATAATGAATATTTTAAATATTTTATTTTCTTTTTTCTTCTTCATTTAAATATCCTCCTTGGATATAAAATATCATATTCCGACTTTTTTTGCAATAAAACCAAAAATAAAACTCCAACTCTTTAAAGTTGGAGTTTATATTTTATCTTAATCTAAATACTTTTTTGGTAAAATATATAATTTCTGCTACCATAAATAATCCAATCAATCCTGCTATTAAATATGTTGTAAAATAAGTTGTTGTACCTGTTGGAGGTGTAATTACAATTCTTACTCTATCATCATCTTGTTGATGTTCACTACTTAATGTTGGTATATAATTACCTGGTTGATATTCTTTTGATACTTGTGCACTATTATTATCAACTTCTTTTATAGTTCTAGCTATTTTACCATTTATTTGTAATATTTCAACATGATTTTCATATAAATGATTTTCTTCTTGATTTGCTAATTGTCTACTTGCATATATTGTACTTGTTTTTGTTCCACCATTTGGTTCTAGATCTTTAAATGTCTCTGTTGTAAATACTTGTAGTCCGTTTGTTTTTAATGTTTCATATGTTTTATCTGTATCTTCAGTATTTGTTGAATCTTTTGCTGAAATAAGTCCTTCATCTTTTAATGAATCTGCATTATATACTGTCCATTCTTTATTGTCTATGTTTTCCATATTTGGAGAATCATCTCCTACATTGCATACCATTTTTGAACTCATATAATCAGCTACTTTTTCTACAGATTGTTTTATTACATCTAATCCTGAATTATCTCCATAGAAGTAATATCCTGTTCCTTGTTCATAATCATAATCTATTTCACTATAATTTGTTGCTGTTATTGCATACCAAACCTCTAATGTTGCACCTTGAATTAATTCTTGATCAATTTCAATTGATAACAATCTATCTGTTGGTGAATATTGAGCTACTTCTCTTCCATTAGCATCTGTCTTTTGGGTTAATCCAGGAGCTTTAACATAGTTTAGTTTTTCTGTTCTTGGGTCTCCATCGATTAATATTTGTCCATTTGCTAATGTAACTTTTATTCTTGATATGTTTTTATTTATTACAATATTTTCTCTTGGTCTTTCAATTATACCAAAATCAAATACTGACCAATCATGTGCAAAATCTCCACCATTTTCACTAACATTTGCTTGTTGTTCTTGTGTATATTCAACTTGAACTTTAAATGGTTTACTATACGCTGACATATTTACACTATCATTATAGTTACTATATTTTAATGATGGTATTGCCAATCTTTGATTAACATCATCTACAGCTATTGAAGCATCTGTATTTTCATCCATGTATAAGTGCCATTTATCTGAATTATTTCCTTGCATTACTTCTTTTACATTTGATTCTGTAATAATTGTAGATTTATAGTTTCTTGCATTTATAACAGTGTTTCCACCATCTATTGTTGTTTTTAATCCATCTGCATTACCATAAGTATATTTTACAATATAGTTATCTACTACAATACCACTTTCCTCAGCACTTCCGAAAGAATAATTACCTTCAGCATCTGAATATGTTACTGCTAATTTTCTATCAGCTGTTCCTTGAGCTGTCTTATAATACAAGTAAGCTGGTGTTCCATCTGCATTTAGTAGTTCTACTTTTACACCTTCTACACCTTTTTCGTTTCCGTCTTTTATACCATTTCCTAGTCTTTCACTTGCATCAGCTGACTCTTTAGTTTGTTGATCTTCATAAACAATACCTGTCATTGTTTTATAATTTGGATCTTTCATTAATAAGAATGATGGTGCTTTATCTGTATCATCTTCGTATGTATCTTTATTTCCTGGTATTGCTGTTCCTGGTGTTGAATCTTTGTCTAATCCAGCATATTGTTGTCCAACTTTACCTTTTGTTAAAGCTGTTTCTCTTTCTGCACAAATTGTATTTTCCCCATATTGTGTTGTGAATGAGAATATTTCTGAAACATTGTTTAATGTTGCATCATTATTCAATAATCCTTTTATTGCTGATTGACTTATTTCAAATTCTATTCTTATAATATCTGATTTTGTTCCTGGTTGTAAATTAATTGGTGTATTATAATATGCTATCTTATATCCATTATTATTTCCACCTGCTTCTGTCCATCCTGTTGCTGTTACAGATCTATCACCTGTATAAATTGTATAATTACTATCAAAGTAATTTACAATTTTATTTATTGTCATTGGCAATGTATCTGACTGATTTTTTACAATAATATTGTATGTTACATATACTTTTAATTCATCACTCTTGTTATAATTTACATATGCAATATCTGCTGGATTTACAGGTCTACTATATTTTTGTTCTATATATTTGTTTTCAAATTTTACTTTGTAATCAAATAATTCTTCATTGTTTTGTATTCCTCTATTTCCATAAATATATGTATATTCTTGATTTTTCATTATTACTCTTACTTTTTCAATATCTGATGTTAAAGCTGCATCTGGTTGTTCTCTTCTTACTAATCCAAGGTTCATATTTTGAATATTCCATTCATATATTTTCTCTTCACCTTTTTTACAATCTCTTGTTGTTGGTCCATCAATTTCATCTGCTGAATAATAATGTACTCCATCATATGAATTAAATTCATTTCCTTTTGGAGCTTTTATTGAATAGCTTCCTAAATTAAAATATGTTGTATCTCCACTAAAGTCTGCTGTAGTTGAATCACCAAAACAGTAAATTTTTACATATAATACGGCATCTTCATATTCTGTATATTTTTCTGTTACAGGTTCTCCTGTTTCTGAATTTATTATAGGTTTTCCTGTTGAATCTGTCAAAATTCTAGTTTTTTCAATAGGTTTAGCATTAACTTTTCTGTCAATTTCTTTTGTGGCTATTAAGTGTGTGTGTGGTGCAGCTGTACAATGTTCTGTACAGAATGTCCTTTTATTTGTCCAAGAATTTGTTTCAGCTATATTTAATAATCTTCTAACTATATTTCCTGTTGAAGCAGAAACTGCAAATTCTGAAGAATAGTTTGCATCTGTAATTGTTGTTTTTGGTAATCCTGTAACAAAAGCATTATCACCATCATAAATTGAACTATTTTCAACTCTATCAAACTTATTATCTAATGAAATTCTATCTTCTTCATTTTCTTTACCTTTTGAAGAAACTGTATCAGAAAGATTTCCCTTATATGCAACTGTTGTATATTTATATCCATTATATTCAAATTCTATATGTGAATTATTAATTCTATCATATTTTTCTTTATCTTTTATTGAATATGGATGGTTATATAATTCCAAGGTTGTTTGTAATTTATATGAACCATCATCTCCTGTTTCTGTAGAAGCAATTTCATTTCCATCAGCATCTTTCCAATGTACTTTTATTCCTTGTAATCTTTGTTCTCCTTCATCGTATTTGCTATTTACTTCATTCCTCTTATTGTTTGCCATATCTTCCCAAACATATCCACTAATATTAACATATCCTGTTACTGTTGTTGGTTGAGATGGTGGATTATCTGGTGTTGGTGGATTTGGTGTATCTGGTGTGTCCGGTGCATCAACTGCAATCAACTCTTGAACATTGCTAGCTAATGCATCTCCCACTGGTGCTAACAAATAAATTGTAGCTTCATAATCTTTTTCTGCAGCAGCTGCTTGAGCTTCTTGCACATATATTGAACCATTAACTTGGTCATTTGCCGAATCTCCGCTAAATCCATAACTACCACCAACTAATGCAACCCATGAATTCCAATATGTATATAATGCTTTTTGTGCTTCATTATAATTGTTGTATTTTCCATAACCTCTAGTTAGAGGTCCTCCTAATATTGCAGCCATTGTAGCATTCGCATCATTATCTATTGAAATAGTTTGTCCACTTGCTGTAGTACCTTCTGCATGTTTACCTGTAATTTTTACATATGCTCTTACTTTAAAATCGAATTTATAATTCATTCCGTTTATTCCACCAAAGCTTTTACCATATGCAACACAGTATAAATCATTTGCAGCAGACATATCATTTTCAGAAATTTTTAAATTATCTCCTATACTTAAAGTTCTTGCATTTACTTGTGTTGGTATAAATACTACAAGAGCTATTATCATAAGTATCATTGTTAACATGTATTTCTTTATATTACTCATTAGGATTACCTCCTTCCCTTTTTATAATTAATAATATTTGTATTTTTAATTTTTATTATCTTATTTTTTATCATTAATCTTATTGCTAAAATAATTAATGCTGTATTTATCATTACTAATATTATATATGTTGCTATTGTTCCACCTGTTGATACTGCTATAATAACATCTGCTGCTCCCATATCATTTTCAGAAGCTACATTGTTATTTGGAGTTGAGTTTACGTCTGCAATACCATATTCATTATATGCATCATAAATTTCAGCTCTGTTGTTTACAACACCTGTATTTTCATTTGTCATAGTTTTTGTTAAAACTAATTTTACTTCTTTGCTTTCTCCTGGATTAATAGCTTCATTTGCTAATTTTTTAGTATATAAGTTTCCACCAGATATATACCAATCTGGGTTTAACTCAGAACTAAATGTTAATCCATTTGATAAATAATCAACTATATTCTTAGCAAATCCTACAACTTCGCCATTATTTTTAACTCTAATTGTATATTCAAGAACAACTACGGCTCCATTCATTTCTTTTGATTTTATTTCTGGCTTAGCTAATGTTGCATCATTATACTCATAAGTTTTTGTTCCACTATTACTTTGAATTGATATTTTTGAAATATATTTGTCTAATTGTAAATCAAATATTAATTTTTCTTTTAATCCTATATTAATATTTGCAATACTATCTTCCAAATTTATTGTATCTGTTACTGCATATAATTTATCTTGTCCATTTATAGATATTGTTTTTGATACAACTTTAGAGTTTCTACTATCATCAATACCATCTTTCTTGTAATATGTTGGTTCATATTCATTTGTATCATATCCAAATAATATAATATACTTACCATTTGGTATTTTTGTAAATGTATATTCTCCTTTATCATTAGTTTTGGTTTCAACAACCATTCCATTACTATCTTTTAAATAGTCATTTGTATCTACATTATAAATTCTTACTGTAATTCCTTCTAATGAACTTTCATCAATATCTTTGGCTCCATTCATATTTTTGTCTAACCATGCCTTACCATTGATTACATTCTTAATATTTTCAGCAGTTACTTTTAATATATGTGTTACTTCTTCAGATGTTGCTTTAGTCATTTGATATACTTTTGCTTCTGCTTTATTTGTTATTGTTTTTGCATCAATATCTTCTGTTATATTTTTTACTGTTGTAATAATTGTCATTGTAGCTTTATTTCCAGCATCTACATCTACTTTATATGAAAGTTTATTTGAAATTTTTGAAATATATGTATCTGTTTTTGCAATTTCTGATGTTTGCATTACAATTTCATTATTTACATATACTGTTTGTATCTCTAAGTTTTCTGGTATATTATCTACAACTTCAATATTTTCTTTAATGTTTCCTGTATTTTCTACAACTATATTATATTCTACAGTATCTCCCTCTCTTATATAAGCTTTATTTTGAGGGCTTGTTAGAGATATTTTTGCATCAATTTTTTGTAATGTATCTACACATTTATTTGATCTATAGCTATTTCCATTAGAATCTGTTACAACAGCCATAGCCGTAACTTCTTCTGTATTTTCAATTGTATTTCCTTCTATTTTTAATATTGCACTTTCTTTTGATGCTATTTTACTTATGCTAATTTTTTCTGGGATTGAATCTCCAGTTAAGTACAAATCGTTTTCGTCTGATATATGTGTAATTTTAAAGTTTGTACTTATTAATTGCATTTGTAAGTTTGATACTTCTTTATCTGTTATATTTTCTACTACAACTAAGTATTCCATTGTACCACCAGAAACTGTAGCATTATTCTCTTCTACTAATTTCTTTATTGTTACTCTCAAATTTGAAGCAACTATTTTGTTTGTTAATTCTTCACTTTGAACACTTGTACCATCTACTGTTGCAATTGTTTTATTTGTTATTGTTTTATCAGAAGTTATATCTGATTTTGATCTAACCTCATATGTTTGAGTATACGTATCACCTGCTGCAAGTACATCAATTGTTGTTGATACTTCTTTTATATCTGTTCTTTCATTATAATATGTTTTTCCTGAATGTTGATAATTTTCTACTGGTTCTACAAAAACAGTTCCTTCTGGTACAATTGATTTTAATTGAATATTTTTAATTTCTTGTGCACCATTATTTTTTACTGTCATTGTATATTTAATAACTTCTCCTGCTTTTATTGAATCTCCATTGTTTAATTTATCATTTCCAACTTGAGCTGATATTCCTGTTTCAATTTTTATTTCAGTTGGTGTTGCAAATCCAATTTTTACAGAATCGATTTCAGCATTTAATTCACTATCTGTATCATAAACTACTTTATATTCTGCATATCCTATTGCATCTTTTACCAATGTATCTGGTAATTTTATACTATATGATGCTGTATAATTACTTTGTGCATTTAATGTATCTACAATAATTAAGAATGATTTTGCATTAGCTAATTCCGTAGCTGTCCATCCATTTGAAGCTTTATCTAAATTAGCTGTTGCTTTTGCATTTTCACTATAATAAACTTTGCTATTTGTTGTTATGCCTTGCAATGTTGTTTTTAATTCTGCTGTTGGTAATTTTCCTAATATTTTAACATTTTTAGCATTTACACCTGTATTATTTATTAAAGAAATATCAAATTTTATTTCTTTTCCAGCATCTTCATTTTTTATTTGTACTAATTGTGAATCTTCACTAATTCCTTTAATTCCTGTAATATTATATGTTGTAGAATCATGTCTTACCACTAATCCACCTGGTGAAGATATTTCAACTTCTTTTTCTACAATTCCTACATCTATTGTACCACCATAATATTCTGTTGCGTTTTCATTTGTATATGTCATAACAAATTTATCTTTTTTGCTTGGTGCTAATTCTGATAATTTAATATCTAAATTTAATTGTAAATATGCTTGAGTTGCAGCTGTTTCTGGATAACTTACTTGTTCTCCATTTAATTTAATTGTAATAATTTTATTTGTTTTGTCATAACTTGTATTTACATCAAATTCTTCTGCATATAATGTACTTGTCTTTCCATTTATCTTAACATCTTCTACAGATGATGGTAATTGAATTCTGATAACTGGATTTTTAAATAAATCATATTTTACATCTGATGTAATTAATTTTACACCAATAATTACATTTGTATTTGTAGTCATTGTTGATAATGCATCTTTATTTACAGTAAATTCTGCTCTTGAAACTGTTCCATTAATTTTTAGAGTAGATTCACTTGAGTTTTCAACGATTGTTTGAGCTGTTGTATTTGTAGCTTTTACTGTATTTTTTGTTTTTAACTCTTTAATTGCTTCTAATTGTGCACTTGTAAATGAGGTTTCCATTATTGCTTTTGTATGTTTAAACTCTATTACTCCTGCTTTTTGTGGTTTGCTTGTTGTTATTGTTAAACCACTTCTTATAACATTATATTCAACAACTATATTTCCATCTTTATCTGTTTCTGAATCTTTATTAATTACTTTTGAAATTTCACCATTTTTTAATGTAATACTTCCATCTTGTCCAAAAATTTCTAACATTTTTGCTTTATTAATTTCTGTTTTTACATATTTTGTGTTAACAGCTATTTCTCCACTTGTAGTTACTAATGTATCTGGACCTTCTGTTATTTCTATTTTTTCTGGGATTTTTGAATTTGTTATTCTTAATCCTGTTACAGAATTATATTCAGTTTCATTATTAGAATTTAATTGACCTTTAAATAATTCTGCTGATGTCATGTTTGATGAAGTAGTTATCAATCCATTTGGTTCTTGATTTTCAATCCCTTTCATATATTTTGCAGTATATTTTGTTCCAGAATTATGTATTGTAATTTCTGAATTTGTTGTAATTTCTACTTTATTAGCATCTACATCTGATGCATATATAAATGTTACTACTAATTCATCATATGAATTTTTAGTCCATTTTATTGTGCTATCTGTATTTTTTAATGTAATTGTTACATTACCATCTTTGTTTTCCCAATCTTTATCTGTAAATTCTGTTCCACCATTTGTTGCCATTGTTCCTAAAGATAATACTTCAATTGATTCTGGCAATTTTTCACTCAATTTTGGTGCAACAACATTTATTGTTGTTTGTTTTATTGGATATTGGTTATCTGTTAGTCTTGATTTTATTGCTAATTGAACAACTCTTTTATCTTTCCCATCAATTGAAAATATCTTATTTGTAATAATTTCTGTTTTTAATTCTGCTGAAGCACTAGAATCTGCTTGTAAATTTAAATTAACAGCTTTTACTGAATCTATACTTAATCCTTTATAAGATGTTTCCATATATTTACCTGTTAATTTTAAATCAGATGCTTTCATTAGCATATCTGCATCCATAGAATCTGCAATAACTGGTTCTACATCTAATTCTATTACTGCTGAATCTCCAGCATTAATTTGTCTTAATTTTACCTTATTTCCTTGTATGCTTTCTACCCAATTAGATATAATATTATTTTTCAAATTAAAATTGCTATTTTGTAATTCTAATTCTCCATTAAAATATCCATCATTTTTTACTACAATTTCAGCATACAATTTTAAATTTTCTGCTTTAATACTTGTTGACAATTTTTCTGTTTTGTTACCATTAGAATCTTTAAAATATGCAGAAAATTCAATGTTCTTATTATTAGTTGCATTATTATTTTCTACTGCATAACTAACTAAATTTGATCCTAGCACAAAAAAGTCTGTTGAAATTATCATTAGTATCATTAAAATTACTAATATCTTTTTTAGCGCTCTTTTCTCCATTTTTTTCTCCTCCATCTTTTATATTTTATTCTCCTGTTCCAACATGCACTATTCTTTGCATTGCATTATAAGTATCTTTAGATAATAATGTTGTTGAAATTACTTGACCATTTAATTTTGTTACTTTATATGCTTCTACTTTTCTTCCTGTACTTCCTGCTTGAACTACTTTTTGTTGACCAACTGGCAAACTTGGATCTTGCACATATTGTGTTGTAGGATTGATTGTTGCAATCTTTTTTGTCTCAATTGAAATATCATATTCTACTTCTTCTTTTACACCCCAAACCTGAATTGTAGCAACTCCACCTTCAACAGTGGCTGTAAGTCGTATTGGATATTTTCGTGTATTTACAAACTTAAAGTCTTGTGACCCCCATACAACTGTTGCATCTTTTCCTGCTGGTAAATATGATGTAACAAATTGATGATTTCTTCTTGTTGTTACTTTTAAGTTTGCAAAAACTACTGCATCATATAATGTAGATGATATTTGGCAAATTCCTCCGCCTAAACCATCAACTACTTTTCCATTTGAAAATGTTGCTGCTGACTTATATCCCGCAGCTATTGTTCTTTCTCCAACAACCTTATTATATGAAAACTCTTCATTTGGAAGTAATACTGTTCCATTTATCTTATTTGAAGCTAATATTAAATTTGTTGTTCTATTTGTATTACTTGCTTGATAATTTGTTTTACATTCTCCTAGTAAATCTGGAAAAGCTTCTGTTCCTATATCTTTTGTTGTTTTCGTTGGTTGTGTAATAATCAAGTCTATTTGATATTCTTCTTTTGGTTCTTGTATCATAGATTTTGCAGCATTTACGTCAAAATCTATTCCTTTTTCTTCTGGATATATTGTAAATGGATCATTTGTATAATATGCATCTTTTACCTGTTTGTATACTTCATCATGAATTTTATCAATGTCTATTTCTTCTGGTTTAGCATCTAGCACAGGTATATTTATTTTCTGTTCATCTTCTGTATTTGTGTCAATTACTCCATATATGTCTTTAATTAACTGTTTTTCATCAACCTTTTTTCCTTCTTTTCCTGAAGTTATTATTAATTTGTCATCTTCTATATAATAGCTTGACTGAACAATTGCACCTTCTATACTATTGTCAATATTTTGAGATATTTGGTCTAACATATCTTGGTCTATTGATGCTTCTAACTTCACATCTGCCCCATTTATCATTGTATTTATAATTGTAAAATTATCTGCAAATAAATTTCCACTTCTTCCTATATCGTAAGCATCTTGAATTGCATTATCTATTTGATATTCAACTTCCAATGCCTCATATGTAATTGATGTCTCAAATTCACCATACTCTAAATATATTTGTTTATCAGCCTTGCTTGTATATACTTTTTCTAATTTATCTTTTGCCTCTTCTATTGTGAGGTTTGATACATCTATAGGACCAATTGCTACTCCTTTTACAATTTTTGTACTATTAGAATTTATAATCGCAAAAATCGTAGAAGATATACCAAGAAGTACAATTACAATTGATACTATAAAAATAATAATACCAACTTTACTCTTTTTATCTGTTTGTTGAATATTTTCTTCTTCACCTTTTCCAGTATCTGTATCTTCTTTAATTTCTATATCTTCCTCTATAGTTGAATTTTTTTCTTTATTTTCTTCTTTAACCTCTTCTTTATCTAACAGCGCTACACCACTATTTTTTGGTTCATTTGGATTGTTTTTTTCTTCTACCATATTTTTTCTCCT